>Ga0209375_1000021_pt1 | contig 127265 bp, 125 predicted proteins | sample GraSoiAngelo_131_FD_185888 | JGI IMG/M metagenome (GOLD analysis project Ga0209375, IMG submission 185888) | Grasslands soil microbial communities from the Angelo Coastal Reserve, California, USA - 14_0929_02_30cm (SPAdes) (version 2) | ecosystem: Environmental > Terrestrial > Soil >...
ACCTGCAACGTGAAGTAACGCTTGTCGAAGGCCTGTGGCACCGCGGCGGCTCCGAGATATTTGCCGGTGCGCAGTTCCATGTTTCCCACCACGCCACCGCGCTGCGGTCCGATGGTTTCGCGAGCGTCCTGCCATTCGCCGGTCTTGAGTGGCTCGTGAACGATCACCTGATCAGCCCGCGCCAGTACCGACGGCGGGATCGTCAGGCCGAGCGCCTTGGCGGCCTTGAGGTTGATGACCCGCTCGAATTTCCTCGGCTCCTCTGTCGACTAACTGCGCGTCAGCGCGGGAGGATGCAGAAGCCCTGGCTCTCGATGCCGAGGGCGACGTTGAACTTGCTGCGGAAGTTCTCGAGGGCGGCGGCCGCGGTCAGCTCGACCACCTGCGCTTCCGAGAAGTGGCGGCGGGCCTCCGCGAACAGCTCGTCGGTGACCTTCTGGCCCGTGATCGTCATGGCTTCCGCGAAAGCGAGCGCCGCGCGCTCCGGCGCCGAGTAGTGGCGGCTCGTCGCGAACGAGGCGACCTCGCGGATCTTGTCCTCCGACGCGCCCTCCCGCAGACCGCGGGATGAGTTGATGTCGACTCAGAACGGGCAGCCGTTGATGAGCGAGACGCGGAGATAGACGAGCGCGAGCAATTCCTTGCCGAGCAGCCCCGAGCGGTCCACGGCCGCCGACAGCGCCTTGGCGGCCCGCATGACGCCCGGCGTGTGAGCCTGGACCTTCGTGGTGTTGAAGACGGCGCCGAAGGTCGCCTCCTCCTTCGCGAACGTCTCCTTCAGAATCGGATCATCGCCGGGATCGGTGATCTCGCGGACTCGAGGCACGGCGCGATTATACCTCTGTCATCAGCGTGTCCCCGCAGCCTGGGTGGTCAGATACTGCTCGATCGAGGGCAGTGCGTCGAGCAGCACGTTGCCGACGACGGCCAGGCTCTGCGCGGAGACCTTGTCGAGCGTGTCGTCGGCCGTGTGCCACGGTGGATAGTCGAAGTCGATCAGCAACGCGGCGGGCACGCCCGCCTTCAGGAACGGCACGTGGTCGTCCTCCACCGGCAGCGGGTCGTTCAGGAAGTGCCTGGAGTAACCGAGCCGCGCCGCGCTCGCCCAGAGGATGTCGGTCAGCCATAGCGTGGAGTACGTGTCGCGACGGATGTTGAGGTCGCGGTCGCCGATCATGTCCACCAGCACCAGCGCGCGCGGCAACCGGCCCGTGCGCGCGAGCTCGGCCGCGAGGTGCCGGGAGCCGTACAGACTGTCGGTGGCCGTCCACGACTCGAACGCCTCCTCGCCGTCGAACCACACCAGCCACAGCGTGTACTCGCGCGGCGCCTTCGCCAGCCGGCGCGCCAGCTCGATGAGCAGCGCCGCGCTGGAACCGCCGTCGTTGGCGCCCACGAAGCGGAACGACTTGAAGAGCTTGGTGTCGTAGTGGCCGGCGAGCACGACGACGTCAGTGCGACGTCCCGGCAGGCGTGCCACGACGTTGGCCATGCGGAGGCGTCCCTGCGGCGTGGCGGCCTCGAACGTCCGCACCTCGGCCTCGACGCCGGCCTTCCGGAGCTCGCCGACGATGTAGGTGCGCGCTCGCTCGCCGCCGGGTGAGCCGGCCACGCGCGGCCCGATGGCCACCAGCCGTTCGACGTGACGGAGCGCGGCGGCGCCGTCCACCCGGACGGCCGGCGCCTGGGCGGCGCCCGGCTGCGCGCCGCCGGCGAGCACCGTGAGGACCAGCGTCAGCGCGAGCGTCGTCACGCGGGCGCTCATTGAGGCCCCCCTGGAGGCTATCGCCGTCCCGGCGCCGGCTTGACGCCGGCGGCGCCGAAGTACTGCATGGTCAGCACGAAGTTGCCCTCGGCGCGCAGCGCGTTGAACCCGTCGAGCCAGCGCTCGGCGGTCGGCGCGTCCACGATGCCGAAGCGCACGGCGTTCTCGGCGCGCCGCCCCAGGAAGTTGCGCGAGAACTGGGTCAGCGTCGTGTCCTGGTAGACGTCGGCGATCATCTTGACGTCGGCCAGTCCCGACGCGCGCAGCAGCGCGCCCAGCCGGCGACCGCTGTGCGGCTCCGCGTAGATGCGCGCGGCGACGCCGTCGAAGATCTTCGCGGTGAGCTCGCGGTCCGGATGCGTGGCGCCGATCAACCCGAAGTCCTGGTCTTGCAGCCCAACGCGGCCCCCGGGACGCGTGACGCGGGTCATCTCCTTCACCACGCGCAACGGATCCTCGACGTGCAGGATCACGGTGATCGCCAGCGCCACGTCGAAGCGGCCATCCCCGAACGGCAGTCGGCTTCCGTCCGCGCGTCGAAACACGATGCGGCCGCCCGGCGCGCCGCGCGACAACGAGCGCGCCCGCGCGAGGAGGGTCGCGCTCGTGTCCACTGCGCTCACGCGGCCGCGGCGGCCGACGAGGGCGGCGAGATCGCGCACGACGACGCCGGTGCCGCAGCCGACCTCCAGCACGCGGTCGCCCGCGCCCACGGGCACCCAGCGCAGGAAGCGGCGGCGGAGACGGATCTGGCTCGGCGTGCGGCCGCGCACCTCGAGCGCCGCGGCCATCGTCTCGGCCGTCGGCTGGGCGTCGACGGCGCGCCAGGGATCAGGATAGAGGCTAGCCAACGTAGCGGCGCGCGCACTCCTCGCTGCAGAAGTACGGCGCGTCGGTGGCGCCGCGGCCGCGCACCGCTCGCGAGCGCACGACGTACGTCTGGCAGACGGGATCCTTCACCAGCTCGTCGCTGAGCGCGACGGGAGGCCGCGGACCTCTCGCGAGCGGACGGCGCAGGAGGGGCAGGAGCACGGTGAGCACGAGCACCGCCACGGCGAGCAGCAGAACGACGCGCACGACGTTACCGCTCCGGCTTGATCGAGAGGGCCCGAAGGAATTCCTTGTCCTGCGCGGTCAGCTCGGACGAGAACCCGCGGCTCTTGGCGCCCGCGAAGAAGATACCGGTGTCGGCGCCGCGCCGGAGGATCTCCTGGACGGCGTCGCGCGCGGCGTCGGTGGCCGTCAGCGAGGCCTCGATCGTCTGCACGAGGCGCTTGAAGAGTCCGTCGAGATGACGCTCTCTGGCCATCAGACCCTTACGATAACATACGGCGCGTGCGCGCTCCCTGGACCCCGCTCGCGTCGTCGATCCGCTGGTCGCGGGGCAAGCTCGCGCTGCGCGAGGACGGCTGGCGGCTGCCCGACGGCACCGAGCGCGCGTACCCCGTGCTGGCCGTCGGCGTCACCGTCGGCGTGCTCGGCTTCGTCGAGCCCGAGCGGGTGGTGCTCGTGCGCCAGTTCCGTCACCTGGCGCGCGCGCAGTCGTGGGAGCTGCCGGGCGGCGGCGCGCTGGCCGGCGAGGCGCCCGAGGCCGCCGCGCAGCGCGAGCTGCGCGAGGAGGGCGGCTACCGCGCCGAGCGGCTGGTGTTCCTCACGCGCTTCTGGCCATCCAACGCCTACCTCGACGAAGTCGCGTGGTGCTACGTTGCGCACGGCCTGACGCCCGATCCCCTGCCCGCCGACGACGACGAGTTCCTCGAGCGCTCGGTGGTGCCGGTGGCGGAGGCGGTCCGCATGGCGTTGGACGGGGAGATTACGGAATCGGTTTCCAAGGTGACGCTGCTCCAATACGCGCTGGCCCGTGAGCGGCACTGACGACCCGCGCGCCGCGATCGACGCCGTCATCTTCGACATGGACGGCGTGCTCGCGGATTCCGAGCCCCTGCACCAGCACGCCATCCGGCTGCTGCTGGCCGAGTACGGCGTCGACTGGATGCCCGACGGCCGCGATCCCACCGTCGGCCTCACGTCGCTCGAGTCGTTCGCGATCATCTGTGAGCGACACGCCCTCCGACACGACCCGCGGCATCTCGACGCGCTCTACACCGCACGCGTGCTGCCGCTGCTGCGTGAGCGCGTGACGCCACTGCCTGGCGTGCCCGACGTGCCGCGGGCGCTGGCCGCGCGCGGCCTGCGCCTGGGCCTCGCGTCGTCGTCGGGGCCGGCGGTCATCGAGACGACGCTCACGGCGCTCGGGGTGCGGCCGCTCTTCGAGGCGGTCGTCTCCGGCGTCGAGGTCGCGCGCGGCAAGCCGGCGCCGGACGTGTTCCTCGAGACGGCCAGGCGACTCGGGGTGACGCCCGGGGCGTGCGTGGTGGTGGAGGACTCGGCGCGCGGCGTGAGCGCGGCGCGGGCCGCGGGGATGCGATGCGTCGCGATTCCGTGCAACGAGACGCGTCACCACGATTTCCGCGACGCCACGCTGGTGCTCCCCGCCCTCCCGGACCTGCTCACTTGCCTGCTGTTCGCTGAACGGTAGCGCGACATCGAGGGGCGCCCCGGGTTCCCCGGGGCGCTCCGAGCGTCGGGGGGTGTGGGGGCCATGTCGGGGCCCCCACCTTCAATAAGCGCGAGATCGAGGAGCGCCACAGGTTCCCCGGGGCGCCCCGAGCGTCGGGGGGTGTGGGGGCCATCTCGGAGCCCCCACCTTCAATAAGCGCGAGCTCGAGGAGCGCCCCGGGTTCCCCGGGGCGCTCCGAGCGTGGGGGGTGTGGGGGCCATCTCGGGGCCCCCACCTTCAATAGGTCGCGCGGCCGCCCGAGAGGTCGTAGACCGCGCCCGTCGAGAACGAGCACTCGTCGGAGGACAGCCACGAGACGAGCGCGGCGACTTCCTCCGGCTTCCCCACGCGTCCCATCGGGATCTTGGCGACGAGCATGTCGACCGTCGAGCGCTCCATCTGCTGGAGCAGCTCGGTGCCGATCACCGCCGGCGCGACCGCGTTGACGAGAATCCCCTGCGTCGCGACTTCCTTGGCGAGCGCCTTCGTGAGCCCGATGACCCCCGCCTTGGCCGTGGAGTACGGCACGAGCGTGGGGTTGCCCTCCTTGCCGGCGATGGAGGCGATGTTGACGATGCGCCCGCTCCTGCGGGGCCGCATCAGCTTCACCGCGGCGCGGCAGACGAGGAACACGCTGGTGAGATCGACGGCGATGACCTGCTGCCAGTCCTCGTCGGTCAGCTCCCACGTCGGAAACGAGCGGCCCGTGATGCCGGCGTTGTTGACGACGACGTCGAGCCGGTCGTGCCACTCGTGCGCGGCACGCACGGCGCGCTCGACGTCCGCCGTGCGCGTGACGTCGGCCACGATCGCCCGCGCCTCGGGGCCGAGGCGCTTGGCGGCGCCCTCCACGGCCGCCGCGTCGCGGTCGAGCATCACCACGCGCGCCCCGTCGGCGAGCAGGCGCTCGCTGATCGCGAGGCCGATGCCGCGGCCCGCGCCCGTCACCAGCGCGGTGCGGCCGTCGAGGCGGGTCGCCGGGGTCATCCGAGCGCCTGGGTGAAGTCCTCGATCAGATCGTCGGGGTGCTCGAGGCCGATCGACACGCGCAGCAGGTTGGCGGGCGTGGTCGTACCGGGGCCCTCGATCGACGCGCGGTGCTCGACGAGGCTCTCGGTGCCGCCGAAGCTCGTCGCCCGCGTGAAGACGCGCATCTTCGCGGCCACGGCCATGGCCGCCTCCGCGCCGCCCTTGACCTGAACCGAGAGCATGCCGCCGAACATCGCCATCTGGCGCCGGGCGATCTCGTGTCCGGGATTGTCCGGCAGCCCGGGATAGTGCACGCGCTCGACGCGCGGGTGGCCGGCCAGGAAGGTCGCGACCTTCAGCGCGTGCTCGGACTGCGCCCGCACCCGGTACGGCAGCGTGCGGATGCCGCGGAGCACGAGCCAGCAGTCGAACGGCGACGGCACGGCCCCGCCCGCCGTCTGCAGCGTGCGCAGCCGGTCGAAGAGCGGGCCGCGCTCGCGGGCCACCACGATGCCGCCGAGCACGTCGGAGTGGCCGCCGAGGTACTTGGTGGTGGCGTGCACGATCAGGTCGGCGCCGAGCTTGAACGGCGACGAGAGGATCGGCGTGGCCGTGGTGTTGTCGACCACGTAGTGAGCGCCGGCCGCGCGCGCGATGGCGCCGATCCGGGCGAGGTCGCTCACTTTCCACAGCGGGTTGGACGGCGACTCCGCCCACACGAGCTTCGTCGTCGGCCGCACGGCCTTCTCGACGGCGCCGAGGTCGGTCATGTCGACGAACGTCGTCGCGAGCCCCCAGCCGGCGTAGACCTCGCGCAGGAGCTTGCCCGTGCCGTAGTACGCGTCCATCGGCGCGACGACGTGGTCGCCGGGGGCCAGCGACTGGAAGACGGCGGCGGTCGCCGCCGAGGCCGACGAGAACGCCACCGCCCCCACGCCGCCCTCCAGCGCGATCAGGCACGCCTCGAGCGCGGCGCGATTGGGCGCGCTGCTGCGCGAGTAGATGTGCCCGCGCGGGAACGAGCCGTCGGGCTCGCGCTCGAACGTCGTGGACGGATGAATGGCGGGCGTCACGGCGCCGGTGCCGGGATCCACCTCGGCGCCCGCGTGCACGGCGACGGTCTCGATCCTCATGACGTCACTCCCTGTCGGCGGAGCCGACCACTCCCTCGTCGGCGGCGCCGTCTCCGGGGCGCAGCACGACGCCGTCTTCGGGCTGCCAGGCCAGCGCCACGCGCGTCTTGCGCGGCAGCGCGGCGGCCTGCCCGTGCGGCACGTCCACCCAGAACGGGCGCCCCTGCACGCTGATCTGCAGACGCACGATGGCGCCGAGGAACGTGACGACGTCCACCACGCCGTCGAGCCGGTTGCGGCCGTTGGCGGGCGCCGGGTCGGAGAGCACGCTCAGCTTCTCCGGGCGCACGGCCAGCGTCACCGCGGCGCCGTCGGCGACGCCGTCGCACGCCGCGCGCAGCCGGCGGCCCTCCCACTCGAGCACGCCGTCGGCTGCGGACACCACGCGGCACGGCACGAGGTTCGAGATGCCGATGAAGTCGGCGACGAAATCCGTGCGCGGGCGGCCGTAGACCTCCTCGGGACGGCCGAGCTGCTCGATGCGGCCGCCGCGCATGACGGCCAGCCGGTCGGCGAGCGACAGCGCCTCCTCCTGGTCGTGGGTCACGTAGAGCGTGGTGACGCCGAGGTCCTGCTGGATCTTGCGGATCTCCGCCCGCAGCCGCAGCCGGATCTTGGCGTCCAGCGCCGAGAGCGGCTCGTCCAGCAACAGGATTTCCGGCCGCCGCGCGAGCGCGCGCGCCAGCGCGACGCGCTGCTGCTGGCCGCCCGAGAGCTGGTTGGCGTATCGGCCGCCGAGGCCGCCCAGGTGCATGAGGGCCAGCAGCTCCTCGACGCGGTCGCGGATGCGCGGCTGGGGCCAGCGCGCGACGCGCAGACCGAAGGCGATGTTCTCGGCCACGGTCATGGTCGGGAACAGCGCGTAGGACTGGAACACGATGCCGACGCCGCGCCGGGCCGGCGGCACGTCGTTGACGACGCGGTCGTCGAAGCGCACCTCGCCCGCGTCGGGTCGCTCGAAGCCGGCCACCAGGCGCAGCGTGGTCGTCTTGCCGCACCCCGAGCCCCCCACCAGCGCGACGAGCTCTCCCGGGGCGATCTCCAGGGAGAGCCCGTCGACGGCGGTGCTCGTGCCGAAGCGCTTGCTGACGTCACGCAGCGTGATGCGCATGACTTCTTTATTTCGCCGTCGGGGCGCCTGCGCAGGGCTCCGGCGCCCGACGTTCTGCCATCAGAACCCGCTGACTCATTTCGAGTACTTCTCCTGCCAGCGCTTCACGAGCCGCTCCTTGTACTGCGGGTCGCCCGCCTTCACGAAGTCGAGATCGATGAGCTTCATCTCGGTGATCTTGGGACCGCTCACCGGCACGTCCGAGCGCGTGATGCCGGTGCCGCGCCATTCGGCGTAGGAGGCCATCGCGGACTTGGCCACCGCCCAGTCGAGGAAGCGCCGGGCGTTCTGCGGATTCTTCGCGCCCTTGACGAGGCCGTTGGCCTCGAACGTCCACGGCACGCCGTCGGACGGCCAGATCACGTCGATCGGCGCGCCCTGCTTCTTGGCGACCTCGACCTCATAGGCCAACGCCACGCCGATCGGCGTCTCGCCGGACGCCGCCATGCGGCCCGGCGCGCCGCCCGACTTGGTCACCTGCGACAGGTTCTTGTCGAGCGCGTCGTAGTACTGCCACATCCGGTCCTCGCCGAGGCGCGCGGCGTGGCTGGCGAGCAGCAGATACGCGGTGCCAGACGTGGACGGATTCGACATCACGACGTGGCCCTTGTACTTCGGGTCGATGAGGTCGGCCCAGGACCGGGGCGGCGGCAGCTTCAGCTCGGCCATCTTCTTCTGGTTGACGGCGAAGGCGACGGTCAGCAGCGTCACGCCCTGCCACATGTTGTCCGGGTGCTTGAAGCGCGCCGGGATCGCGCTCGCCTCCCTGGCCGCGTACGGCTCGAGCAGGCCCTTGCTGGCCGCGCCCGTCATGTAGTCGTTGAAGACACCCCACACGACGTCGGCCTGCGGGTTGGCCTTCTCGGCCTCGAGCCGCGCGATGGTCGGCCCAGTAGAGCCGCGGATGTACGAGGCGTTGGCGGCGAGATCGGGCAGATCTTTCTTGAACTGCTCCCAGAAGGTCTTCAGCTCGTTCTCCTCGTAGGCCGTGTAGACGACGAGGCGGTCCTCGGCGGTGTCGGCCGGCGGCGCGGCCAAGGGCAGCGCGAGGACGCCGGCGAGCAGCAGTAGAAGCAGTCGGCGCATGAACGTCTCCTTTCTCACGACGTCGTTCTCACGGCTTGAGGATGGCCACGCGGTCGCCGCCGACCAGCGCGCGCAGCAGCAGCACGGCGCCGATGACGATGGCGAGGATGATGGTGCCGAGCGCGCAGGCGACGCCGGGATAGCCGTTCTCGACTTGCGCGAGGATCGCCACCGAGCCCAGGTTGAAGCCGGGATAGATGAGGAAGATCACCGCGCTGACCGTGACCATCCCATTGACGAAGAAGTAGATGAAGATGGAGAACGCCGTCCCCGTCAGGAGCGGCAGGATGACGCGAGTGAACGTACGAACGGTCCCGGCGCCAAGAGAGACCGCGGCCTCTTCGATGGCGGGATCGATTTGCTTGAGGGTGTTGATGGCGGCCAGCACGGCCACCGGGAACTTCCAGAAGACCACCGACGTGACGAGGATCCACACGGTGCCCGTCAGCAGGAGGGGCGGCACGTTGAAGGCCAGGATGTAGCCGACCCCGATCACGGTGCCGGGCAACGCCGCCGGCAGCAGGCTCAGCGCCTCGATCGCGCGCGCGCCGGGCGGCCGCCGGCGCTCGATCACGTACGCGGTGAGCAGGGCCAGCGTGGTGCCGATGATGCCGGAAAGCAGCGCCAGCTTCATGCTGTTGACGATCGGCCACGCGCCCTCCGCCGTCGAGCGGAAGCCGTAGTGCGCGAGCGAGAGCGACCAGTCCGTGCCCCAGAGCCGCACGAGGGAGCCGAGCGGGATGAGCGCGTAGATGGCGGCGATCCCCAGCGCGATCGCGACCGACAGCGCGAAGAGCGGCCAGCGCACGGCCGGCGGCGTGGGCCGCAGCGTCGTGCGCGCGCCCGCGGAGAGCGTGACGTACGAGCGTCGGCCGACCACGTACGTATTCGCGACGTAGGCGGCCAGGCACGGCACCAGCAGCACCATGCTCATCACGGCGGCGGCCGGGAAGTCGTTCATGCCGATCACCTGGGCGTAGATCTCGGTGGCCAGCACGTTGTAGCGGCCGCCGATCAGGATCGGATTGCCGAAGTCCGTCATGCACAGGATGAACACGATGAGCGCCGCCGAGGCCAGGCCCGGCCGCGCGAGGGCGAGCGTCACGCGGCCGAGCGTGGTCAGCATGCCGGCGCCGAGGTTCTCCGCCGCCTCCTCCAGGCTCGCGTCGATGTTGCCGAGCACGTTCGCGAGCAGGATGTAGGCCTGCGGCAGGAACGTGAAGACCTGCGCGACGACGATGCCGTGGAACCCGTAGATCGACCAGTCGAGGCCGAGCGCGCGCGTGATCACGCCGTTGCGGCCGAACAACAGGATGAACGCGAGCGAGACGAGGAAGGGCGGCGAGATCAGCGGCAGCAGGCTCATCAGCGAGACGAAGCGCTTGCCGGGCACCGTCGTGCGCGTCACCGCGTAGGCGAGGACGAGGGCCACGGCCACCGTGATGAGCGTGGAGACGGCGGACACCAGGAGGCTGTTGACGAGGATCCTGAGCAGCCGCCACGTGCTGAAGAAGGCCGCGTACTGGCCGAGCCCGAGCGGCCCCGCGACGCTCATCGAGAGCACGCGCACCCCCGGCCAGACGACGAAGACGAGCAGCAACGCGAGGACGGCGGCCGCGGTGACGCCGAGCACCGGGTCCACCCGCGCCAGCCGCGAGAGCGGCGGGGCCGGCGCGCGGGCGACGGTCGCCATCCTCAGCCGGCCGTGAAGCCGCCGTCGACGACCAGCTCGGCGCCGGTCATGAACGAGGACTCGTCGCTGGCCAGGAACAGCGCCACGTAGGCGATCTCGCGCGGCTGGGCGATGCGACCGAGCGGGATGCCCGTCTCGAACTCCTTGCGGATCGCGTCGGTGAGGTACGGCGCCTGGAGCGGCGTGTCCACGATGCCCGGGTGGATCACGTTGCAGCGGATCCTGTCCCGGGCGAACTGGATGGCGAGCGACTTCGTCAGGGAGATGAGGGCACCCTTGGCCGCGGTGTACGCGTCCTGGGCGCGCGTGAAGCCGGCGAGCGCCGAGACCGAGCCCATCATGATGATCGAGCCGCCGCCGGCCTTCTGCAGCTGGGGGATGCCGTGCTTGCTGACCCAGAACACCGATTTGAGGTTGATGGCCATCACGCGGTCCCACCATTTCTCGTCGGTCTCCAGCACCGAGCGGTCGCGGTCCTTCCACAGCACGCCCGCGTTGTTGTAGAGGACGTGCAGCGCGCCGAACTTCCGGACGCCGTCGGCGATCATCCGCTGGACGTCGGCCTCCACGGCGACGTCGCCCGTGACCGCCAGCCCCTGCCCGCCCGCCGCCTCCAGCTTCTTGACGGTCTCGGCGGCCGCCGCGCCGTCGATGTCGGCCACCACGACGCGCGCGCCCTCCTCGGCGAACAGCACCGCCGCCTCCCGCCCCATCCCCGCGCCCGCCCCCGTGATGAACGCAACTTTCCCGCGCAGCCGCTCACCCATTCCGCCCACCGTCCATCGGAGCGATCAAAACGATCATCGCTCCGCCTAGATTCGCTCGAAGTTGCGGATCAGCTCCCAGTCCGTTACGGCCTGGTCGAACGCCTGCTGCTCGAGCCGCGCAGCATGCAGATAGTGATCGACGACCCGGTCGCCAAGCGCCGCGCGCGCGACCTTGGACCGCTCCAGCTCGCCGATGGCCTCGCGCAGCGTCTTCGGCACCTGCGGCAGGGTGGCGTCCTGGTACGCGTTGCCCTCGTACGTCTTGGGCGGCTTCAGCTTGCTCGCGATTCCGTGCAGGCCGGCCGCGATCGTCGCCGCGAACGCGAGGTACGGATTGGCGTCGGCGCCGGGGATGCGGTTCTCGACGCGGAAGGCCGCGCCCTCGCCGCAGAGCCGGAAGCCGCACGTGCGGTTGTCCCAGCCCACCACGATCCGGGTCGGCGCGAACGAGCCCGCCTGGTAGCGCTTGTAGGAGTTCACGCCCGGCGCGTAGAAGTATCCGAGCTCGCGCGCCATGGCCATCTGGCCGGCCAGCCACTGGCCGAAGAGCGGCGTCCACGAGCGGCCGTTGCCCCGGGCGCGTCCGGTGGGGGCGAAGAGCGCCTTCTTGCCCGCGCGGTCCCAGAGCGAGCTGTGCAGGTGGAACGACGAGCCGGCGGCGCTCATGTCGTATTTCGCCATGAAGGTGAGCGAGCAATGCTGGAGGTGCGCGATCTCCTTGGCCCCGTGCTTGTAGAGCGTGGTGCGGTCCGCCATCTCGAGCGCCTCGGCGTAGACGAGGTTGATCTCCTCCTGGCCGCGGCCCCACTCGCCCTTGGACGTCTCCACCGGCACGTCGGCCGCCTCCATCCCGTTGCGGATGGCGCGGACGAGCGGCTCCTCCTTCGTCGTCTGCAAGATGTGATAGTCCTCGAGATAGTCCGACACCGGCGTCAAGTTCTGGTAACGTTTTGCCCTCGCCTGCTCGAACGTCTCGCGGAAGCAGTAGAGCTCGAGCTCGGCCGCCGTCTTCACGAGGTAGCCCTGCGCGGCCGCGCGGGCGACCTGGCGCTTGAGCACCCAGCGCGGCGCCTCCTCGATCGGCGCGCCGTCGTCGTCGTACACGTCGCAGAACACGAGCGCCGTCTTCGGCAGCCACGGGATCACGCGCAGGGTGGCGAGGTCGGGGACCATCTTCATGTCGCCGTAGCCGCGCTCCCACGAGGTGAGCGTGAAGCCCGCCTGCGGCTCCATCTCCATGTCCACCGTCAGGAGGTAGATGCACGCGTGGACGCCGTCGGCAAGGACGTGGTCGACGAAGTAGCGACCCACTATCCGCTTGCCCATGAGCCGACCGTAGTGATCGGGGACGACGGTGAGCACCGTGTCGATCTCGCCCTTGCGAACGAGCGCTTCGAGACTGCGGGCGTCGAGCCGGCCGGGCATGTCGCGGATAGTAGCGCATGGGCGGAGGCCGTGTCATCCTGCTCGCCGTGCCGGCATCCGCGCGTCGCACGATCGTAGCGTGGACGCTCTACGACTTCGCCAACTCCGCCTTCGCCGCCGTCGTGCTCTCGACCGTCTATCCCGCCTACTACGCCAACGTCGTGGTCGGCAACGCGGACGGCCGCGGCGACTTCTGGTGGGGCGCCGCCGTCTCCACGGCCATGGTGATCGGCGCCCTGACCTCGCCGCCGCTCGGCGGCATCGCCGACCACGCGGGGGCGCGCTGGAATTTCTTCGTCGGCTTCAGCGTGGTCTCGATCGCCGCCACCGCGCTCATGGCCACCGTCGGCCCCGGCCGGGTGTGGTGGGGATGGGTGCTCGCGGTCGTCGGGATCGTCACCTACGAGGCCGCCTTCGTCTACTACAACTCCTACCTGCCGCGGATCGCGCCGCCCGAGCGGATCGGCCGCGTGTCAGCGGCGGGGTTCGCGGTCGGCTACGCGGGCTCGCTCGTGGCGTTCGCGGCCGCGTACCCGTTCGCGGCCGCCCACGCGTACGGGGGCTGCTTCGTGGCCGCGGCCGCCCTCTTCGCCGTCTTCTCGATCCCCGCCTTCGTCATCTTGCCCGCCGACGCGCGCCACCCGATGCGGCTCGCGACGGCGGCGACGCGTGGCGTCGGCGAGACGCTGGTGACGCTGCGCGAGATCCTGCGCGATCCGGCGCGCGCGCAGATGCGGCGCTTCCTCACCGCGTATCTCGTCTACGAGGACGGGGTGAACACCGTGGTCACCTTCGCGGGCGTGTTCGCGGCCAAGACGCTCGGCTTCACGTTCACCGAGATCATCGCCCTCTTCATGCTGGTGCAGGTCACCGCGCTGCTCGGCTCGGCGGCGTGGGCGCGGCCGACCGACTCGCGCGGCCCGCGCTTCGTGGTTGGCGTCAACCTCGTGCAGTGGGCGCTGGTGACCATCGCCGCGTTCTTCGTCGTCACCAAGGACCACTTCTGGGTCGTCGCGATCCTCGCCGGCACCGGCCTCGGAGCCGTCCAGGCCGCGAGCCGCACGTTCATGGCCACCCTGGTGCCCCCGGGCCGGGAGGCAGAGTTCTTCGGTTTCTACTCGCTGGTGGGCAAGACGGGCGCGATCTTCGGGCCCCTCGTGTTCGGCGGCGTGTCGTGGCTGCTGTCCGGCAACCAGCGCGCCGCGATCGTCTCGGTGGGGCTCTTCTTCGTCGTCGGGCTCGCGCTGCTGGGCCGCGTCAGCGCCGGCGGGCCGACGGCGGTCGCGCGCGAGCTCCGCGCCGCCGCTGACCCGTGACTACTCAGAGGCGGTGAACGAGTCGCAGAATCGAGGAGCGCCACGGCTTGACCGGGGCGCTTCCGAGCGTTGGGGGGTATGGGGGGCCATGTCGGGGCCCCCACGTCCTAATCGGCCCGGATGAGGACGGGCGGCAGCATCAGCGCGAGCAGCACGAGACAGGCGATGCCCACCACGCGCCGCCCGGGCGTCAGCGGCTCGAGCGGGTCCAGCACCGGGCCGTGCCCGTAGCCGAGCGCGAAGCGGATCAGCGCGGCCAGCACGAGCCAGTTCGCGCCCGGGATCAGCGACGTCCACTCCGGCCGCGCGACGTACAACACGGCGGCGACCGCCACGCCGAGCGTGATCAGCGCGGCGACCGTGAGACGGCCGAGCCTTCCGTGATGGCGCGGGAACAGCGCGTAGCCGATGCGGCCGCCGTCGAGCTGGCCGGCCGGCAACAGGTTCAGCGCCGTCACGAGGAACCCGAACCACGCGGCGTCGGCCATCGGGTGCGTGGACACGAGCATGCCGTCCGGCAGCGTGCCGAAGCGCAGCCACACGAGCGCGCGCGTGAGCACCGACTCGCCGAACACGAGGTGCGGGCCGGGCGGCGCCGGCACGATCGTCGACCAGACGAGGCCGAGCAGGGCCGCCGGCAGGGCCACCGCGAGCCCGGCGAGCGGGCCGGCGGCCGCGATGTCGAAGAGCGCGTTGCGGTCGCGCACGGAGGAGCGCATGCGGATGATGGCGCCGAGGGTGCCGGCCATGAAGATCGCCGGCGGCGCCGGGATGAAGAAGGGCAGACTGACGGCGGCGCCCCGCGCGCGCGCCGTGAAGTAGTGGCCGAACTCGTGGACGACGAGGATGCCGAGCAGGGTCGCCGCGAACGGCACCCCGCTCAGCATCCACGTGAGCGGCTCGCGCGACGCGCGATACGCGTCGAAGGTCGGCGAACCCGAGAACATCGTCCCCGCCAGCAGCGTGGTGAAGCAAGTCAGGACGAAGAGCACGACGTTCCAGACCGGGCCGCGCTCGCGGCGACGGGGCGGCGCGGGCGGACGCGCGAGCGTGTAGCCGTTGGTCGTCGTGAACGGATCGGCGGCCAGCGGACGCTCGGTCATGGCATCAGCGTATCACGCGGCTGTACTCGCGTCGGCGGGCGGTGGCGCCGGCAACGGCGCGCCGGCGGGGGCGGGGCCTCCGAGACCACGCAAATCGACGATGGGCTGCGCCTGTACGCGTGCACCGATTCCGAGCCGGATCCGACGCATTACCCGAAACACGGGTCTCGGAGACCCCGCCCCCGCCGCCACGCCGTCGCCGGCGTCGGCGTTCCATCGACCGAGCGTGGCGCGGCACGCTGACGCCACGTGACTCGCGCGAGCCTCGGGCGAAGACGGCCGCGCGTGGACCGCGCCGGGGGGTGTGCCCCTCTGCGACCCGTGGCTTCTGGGTATTGCGTCGGTTCCGGCTGGTCATCGTGGCCCCATGACAGGCGCAACGCACTGTCGATTTGCGTGGTCGCGGAGGGGCACGCCCCCCGGCGCGGTCCGCTACGTCGCGTCTTTCGCGAGCCGGTCGACGGCGCGGCGGACGGCGTCGAGGCCGGCCTCGAGATACAAGACGCCCAGCACGGCCTCGAGCGTCGTCGCGAGGATCGACTCGCGTGCCCGCCCACCCGTCTGGTCCTCGCCGCGTCCTAGCCGGACGAGGTCGCCGAGCCCCAGCGTGGTCGCCCAGCGCGCGAGGTTCGCGCCGGAGACGAGGGCAGCCCGCGCCGGTGTCAGCAGGCCCACCGCGGCGCCGGGCTCCCGCGCGAGCAGCCGCTCGGCGACGACGAGCCCGAGCGCGGCGTCCCCGACGAAGGCAAGACCGTCCTGCGCGACCAGCGGCGGGTGCTCGTTGACGTACGAGGCGTGGGTGAGCGCGCGCACGAGCAGGCCGTGATCGGCGAACCGGTGGCCGAGCGCCGCTTCCAGGGCGGCGACCGGCGCGGCGGGCAGCGGAGAGGGTATCAGGCCCGGTACTTGCGGAAGGCCAGCGTCGCGTTGGTGCCGCCGAAGCCGAAGGCGTTCGACAGCGCCGTCTCGACGTCCTGCTTGCGCGCCTGGTTCGGGATGTAGTCGAGGTCGCAGTCGGGATCGGGCGTCTCGTAGTTGATCGTGGGCGGCAGCAGGCCGTGGTGCAGCGCGAGCACGGTCGCGATGGCCTCGATACCGCCGGCGGCGCCGAGCAGGTGCCCGGTCATCGACTTGGTGGACGACACGGCCAGCTTCCGCGCGTGCTCGCCGAAGACCCGCTTGATGGCGAGCGTCTCGAACTTGTCGTTGTAGGGCGTCGAGGTGCCGTGCGCGTTGATGTAGTCGATGTCGGAGGGCGAGAGGCGCGCGTCCTGCAGCGCGCCGGCCATCGCGCGCGCGGCGCCGTCGCCCTCGGGATCGGGCGCCGTCATGTGATGCGCGTCGCCCGTCATCCCGTACCCCACGATCTCGCCGTAGATCCGGGCGTCGCGCCCGCGCGCGTGCTCGAGCGACTCCAGCACGAGGACGCCCCCGCCCTCGCCGCACACGAAGCCGTCGCGCCCGGCGTCGAACGGCCGCGACGCCTTCTGCGGCTCGTCGTTGCGCGTCGACATCGCCTTCATCGAGCAGAAGCCCGCGATGGTCAGCGGCACCACGATGGCCTCCGCGCCGCCCGCGATCATCACGTCGGCGTCGCCGCGCTGGATCAGGCGGAAGGCGTCGCCGAGCGCGTGGTTGCCGGTGGCGCAGGCGGTGACCACGGCGGAGTTTGGCCCCTTGGCGCCGAAGCGCATCGAGACGAGCCCGGACGCCATGTTGACGATCAGCATCGGGATGAAGAACGGCGAGACGCGGTCGGGGCCCTTCTCGATGAGCATCTTGTGCGCGTCGAGGAGCGAGGAGATGCCGCCGATGCCCGAGCCGATGAGCACGCCGAAGCGCGTGCCGTCCAGCCTGGCCGGGTCGAGGCCGGAGTCCTCGACGGCCATGACGGAGCACGCCATCGCGTACTTGAGGTACGGGTCGAGCCGGCGCGCGTCCTTCTTGTCGACGTACTTCAGCTCGTCGAAATTGCGGACCTCGCCGGCGATGCGCGTGACGAACTGGAACTCGCCGCTCGCCGTCTTGGTCTGCGCGTCGAACTTCGTGATCGGGCCGATGCCGGACTTGCCCTGCGTCAGCGCGGACCAGAACTCGGTGACGTCGTTGCCAAGGGGCGTGAGCGCGCCCATGCCCGTGACGACGACGCGGCGGGGTTCCACGGCTCTACGAGTTGTCCTTGATGTACTGGATGGCGTCGCCGACGGTCACGATCTTCTCGGCGTCCTCGTCCGGGATCTGGATGTCGAAGTGCTCCTCCAGGGCCATGACGAGCTCGACGGTATCGAGGGAGTCGGCGCCCAGGTCTTCGATGAACTTCGCGGCCGGAGTGACGTCGTCCTCCTCCACCCCGAGCTGCTCGATGATGATCTCCTTCACCTTGTCCTCGACTGACTTCGCCATGAACCCCCTCCGGATGGGGAAGTTGACACCGTGGCTCACATGTAGAGGCCGCCGTTGACGTGGAAGACCTGCCCTGTCACGTAGGCAGCCCCGTCTCCGGCCAGGAATCCTACCATTTCCGCCACCTCACGGGCGGTTCCGATGCGCTTGAGCGGCACCTGCGCCAGCAGCGCGTCGCGGGCGTCCGCCGGCAGCGCGGCGGCCATGTCGGTCTCGACGAGCCCGGGCGCCACCGCGTTCACCAGAATGCCCCAGTGCGCCAGCTCGCGCGCGGTCGCTTTCGTCAGCCCGATCAGCCCCGCTTTGGCCGCCGAGTAGTTCGCCTGGCCGGCGTTGCCCATGGCGCCGGCGGTGGAGGCGATGTTGATGATGCGCCCGCCGGTCTTCCTGCGCACCATCGCCTTGCTGGCGGCGCGGATCATGAGGAAGGCGCCCTTGAGATTGGTCTCCAGCACGCGGTCCCAGTCCTCGTCCTTCATCCTGATGACGAGACCGTCGCGCGTGATGCCCGCGTTGTTGACGAGCACGTCGAGGTGCCCGAAGCGCTCGCGGGCCATCTCCACCAGCCGGTCGGCGCCCTCGCGCCTGGCCGCGTCCGCCACCAGTCCCCCCACCGGCGCGCCGTCGCGGGCGAGCTCCTTCAGCGCGATGTTCAGCCGGTCGGCGTCGCGGCCCGAGATGACCACGCTGGCGCCGTGCTCGAGCATCCAGGCGGCGATGGCGAGACCGATGCCGCGCGTGCCGCCGGTGACGACCGCGACCTTGCCGGTCAGATCGCTCACCTGACTGCCGCCACGGCTTTGTCGAGGCCCGGGGGATCTTCGACGGCGAAGCCGCGCGCGTCCTCGACGATGCGCCGGGTCAGCGCCGTCAGCACGCGGCCGGGACCGACCTCCACGAACGCGGTGGCGCCCTCGGCGGCGAGACGCTGCACGCATTCCGTCCAGCGCACGGGACTCGCGACCTGGCGCAGGAGGAACGGCACGACGTCCTTGGCCGCGCGCGTGACGCCGGCGTCCACGTTGCGGACGACGGGGATCGCCGGGTCGCTCACCGCGAGGCCGGCGAGCGCCTGGCCGAGCCGCTCGGCGGCCGGCGTCATCAGCGAGCAGTGGAACGGCGCGCTCACGGGCAGGAGCACGCTCTTGCGCCCGCCGCGCTCCGCGGCCAGGGCCACCGCCCGCTCGACGGCGGGCCGGTCGCCGGCGATGACGATCTGCTGCGCGGAGTTCACGTTGGCGACCTCGACCACCTGCCCCTGCGCGGCGTCGCGCGTCACGGCCTCGACCACGTCCAGCGGCAGGCCCATGATGGCGGCCATGGCGCCGGTGCCGACGGGCACCGCCTCCTGCATGAACTCGCCACGCTTGCGCACGACGCTGATCGCGTCACGCAAGCGCATCGCTCCGGCCACCACGAGCGCGGAGTATTCCCCGAGGCTGTGGCCGGCGGCCAGCGCGGGACGGAGGCCGCGCTCGGCGCAGGCGGCGGCCGCGGCGACGCTCGCCGTGAGGACGGCCGGCTGCGTGTTGGCCGTCAGCGCCAGCTCGCTCTCCGGCCCCTCGAACATCACGCGGCGCAGGTCGAAGCCGAGGGCGGCGTTGGCTTCCTCGAAGACGGCGCGCGCGCCGGCGGAGGCGTCGTGGAACGCCTTGCCCATGCCGACAGACTGCGAACCCTGGCCCGGGAAGAGGAACGCGATCATCGTTCGATCATTTCACCGCTCGCCTCGCCGGAGGCACCGGCTCGGCTCGCACTACCATCGCATCAAAGCGGTGCCCCACGCGAAGCCGCCGCCGAAGGCCGCGATCAGGATCAAGTCCCCTTTCTTGATGCGCCCGGTGGCCAGCGCCTCCTCCAGCGCCACGTACACCGACGCGGCGCCCGTGTTGCCGTAGCGGTCCACGTTGACGAAGACGCGCTCCATCGGCAGGCTCACGCGCTTGGCCGCCGCCTCGATGATGCGGAGGTTCGCCTGGTGCGGGATGAAGAGCGTCACGTCGGCGGCGGTGAGCCCGTTGCGGGTGAGGATCCGTTCGGTGCACTCGGCGAACATGCGCACGGCGACCTTGAAGACCTCGGCGCCCTTCATCTTCGCGTAGTGCATGCGCTTGTCGATCGTCTCGTGGGTGGCCGGGTAGCGGGAGCCGCCGCCCGGCATGTAGAGGAGGTCCCAGTACTGGCCGTCGGAATAGAGGTCGAAATCGATGAGCCCGCTCTCGTCGGTGGAGGGCTCGAGCACGGCGGCGCCGGCGGCGTCGGCCAGCAGCACGCAGGTGCCGCGGTCGGTGAAGTCGGTGATCTTCGACAGCGTCTCCGCCCCCACGCACAGCACGCGGCGGTACTTGCCCGTCTGGATGAACTGCGCGCCGATGGACAGGCTGTAGACGGAGCCCGCGCAGGCGGCCAGCATGTCGATCGAGCCGATGCGCTTGCAGCCGAGGCGGTGCTGGAGGATGTTGCCGACGGTCGGGAAGATCATGTCGGGCGTCGTGGTGCCGACCGCGATGAACTCGATGTCCTCGGGCACCAGGTTGGCCCGCTCGATGGCCTGCTGCGCCGCTTTGAGCGCGAGGTCGGACGTCGCCTCGGTCTCGTCCGCGATGTGCCGCTCCCGGATGCCGCTGCGCTGGACGATCCACTCGTCGTCGGTCTCGACCATCTTCTCGAGGTCGGCGTTGGTGAGGATGCGCTTGGGCGCATACGCGCCCACTCCGACGATCTTCGCCCGCGTCATTCGCGGCCTCCCTCCCGGCCCCCGCGCGCGACCTCCGCCTCCAGCGCGGCCCGAATGTGCTCGTTGAGGCCCTTCTTCGCCCATTCCCCGGCCACGCGCACGGCGTTCTTGATGGCCTTCGCCGGTGACCGTCCGTGGCAGATGATCGCCTCGCCGTCGATGCCGAGCAGCGGCGCTCCGCCGAACTCGGTGTAGTCCACGCGCTTGCGGAAGCGGGTGATGGCCGGCGTCGATAGCGCGGCGCCGATCTTGGACCGGAGATCGCGCGTCAGCTCCTCCTTGATCATGGCGCCGAGCATCTCGGCCAGGCTCTCGGAGATCTTGAGCGCGACGTTGCCGGTGAAGCCGTCGGTGACGACCACGTCGCAGGCGCCGTTGTAGATGTCGCGCCCCTCGACGTTGCCGACGAAGTTGAGCGAGGACTCCTTGAGCTGCTCGTACGTCTCGCGCGTGAGCTCGTTGCCCTTGCCCTCCTCCTCGCCGACGGACAGCAGGCCGACGCGCGGATTGTCGACGCCGAGGATGTCGCGCGCGTAGGCGTGGCCCATCAACGCGAACTGGAAGAGGTGCCAGGGCTTGGGCGCCACGTTGGCGCCGACGTCGAGGAGCACGGTGGCCCGCTTGAGGCTCGGCAGCACGGTGGCGATGGCGGGCCGGTCGATGCCACGCAGCACGCCGATGACGAACATCGCGATGGCCATGGCGGCCCCGGTGTTGCCCGCCGAGATGAACGCCGAGGCGTGGCCGTCGCGCACCAGCTCGGCGGCGATCCGCAGCGAGGAGTCACGCTTGCGCCGCAGCGCCTGCGACGGCGACTCCGCCATCTCGACGACCTGCGAGGCGTGACGGATCTCGAGGCCGAGGTTGCCGGCGTTCAGACGCGCGAGCTCGCGCTCGATGGCGTCCCGGTTGCCGACGAGAATCACCGAGGCGCCGAACTCGCGAACCGCGTCGGCCGCGCCCTCGACGATCACGGCAGGGCCGTGGTCACCGCCCATGGCGTCGACTGCGATCTTCAGTTACGAGCCTTCGGTCGCGACGATCTCGCGACCCTTGTAGTACCCGCAGTGCGGACACACGCGATGCGGCAGCTTGACCTCGCGGCACTGCGGACACACGGACCGCGTGGGCGGCGGCAGCTTGTAGTGCGTGCGGCGCTTGCGTCCGCGGGTCACGGAGTGGCGTCGCTTCGGCAGCGGCATCAGGGTCTCCTCTCGGTGCTCGGGGTCAGGGGCGCAGCCGCGTCGCCAGATCGCGCAGGGCGGCCAGGCGCGGGTCAGGCGCGCGCTCGGCGCACGCGCAGGGGACGAGATTGCGGTTGCCGCCGCAGGCGGGACACAGGCCCCGGCAGTCCTCGCGACAGAGCGGCTTCATCGGCAGCGCGAGGGTGGTCTCGGTCTCCACGACGCGCTTGAGGTCGAGCAGGTCGTCCACGTAGAAGTCCACGTCGAGGTCGTGGGCGCCGAGCTCGACGTTGTCCTTGGTGGCCGGGCGCGGCACGAGGCGCACGTCGACGGTCGCGTCGACCCGCGCCGGGAACGACTCGAGGCAGCGCCCGCACGTCTGCGGCACCGTCGCCGCCAGCCGGCCCTGCACGAGCACGTCGGCGCCGTCCGCCGAAATCTGAAGGGACAACGCCTCGAGCCGCCAGGACGGGTCGCCGAACGCCGGCTCCAGTGCCCTCGGATCGGTGACCGTGAGGCCCTGTTCCTCGAGCTCGGACACCCTGATCATCATCTCCGTGATCTCGCGTAAGTCTCAGTCGTTGAAGGATTTTTCTCTTGAACCGGCCCAGTATATCGGCCGGGTCCGCGCCAGTCAAGGCGTTTGACGCCAGTTTGACCACCCGGGGCGCGTTTGTTACCTTTTGCACGTGTCCAACATCCTGAAAACCGGTCTCCTGCTCGGCGTCCTGACGGCGATCCTCCTGCTGGCGGGTCAGGCGATCGCGGGCGAGCAGGGCATGATCATCGCGTTCGTCCTCGCCGCGATCATGAACGTCGTCTCGTACTGGTTCTCGGACAAGCTCGTGCTGATGATGTACGGCGCGCAGCCGGTGGACGAGGCGCAGGCGCCGGGGCTCCACGCGATGGTGCGGCGGCTGGCCACGCGGGCGCAGATCCCGATGCCGCGCATCTACGTGATTCCGAGCGACACGCCCAACGCGTTCGCGACCGGCCGCAGCCCCCAGCACGCCGCCGTCGCGGTGACCGAGGGGATCATGCGCATCCTCAACGAGAACGAGCTGGAGGGCGTGCTGGGCCACGAGCTGTCGCACGTCACCAACCGCGACATGCTGATCTCGACGATCGCGGCGACGCTGGCGGCCGCCATCACCGGCGTCGCGCGCATGGCGTACTTCGCCTCGTTCTTCGGCGGCTCGCGCGACGAGGACGGCGAGCGCGGCGGCAACCCGCTCGTGCTGATCCTCTTCTCGATCCTGGCCCCCATCGCGGCCTTCCTCATCCAGATGGCGGTCTCCCGCGCGCGTGAGTTCCAGGCGGACGAGAGCGGCGCACGGCTCGCGGGCCGCGCGTCCGGCCTCGCCGGGGCGCTCGAGAAGATCGAGGTCGCCTCGCGCGCCGAGCCGCTGCCGGCCAGCCCGGCCACCGCGCACCTCTTCATCGTCAATCCGTTGACGGGGCAGAGCTTCGCGCGGCTCTTCTCCACGCATCCCCCGACCGAGGAGCGGATCGCCCGACTCCGCGCGATGCGGCTGGGCTGATGCCGGACCGGGCGGCTGCCGCCGCCCCGTGACCTCTCGACGGGTGTGCGCCGCCGTCCTGTCGCTCATCGCGGTCCTCGTCACGCCGGCCCTTGCCCAGCCGCCCGACACGGTATTCCTCGAAGAGCTCACGTGGACGGAGCTGCGGGCGGTCATCAGGACGGGGACGACCACCATCATCGTCCCGATCGGCGGGACCGAGCAGAACGGACCGCATATGGCCCTGGGCAAGCACAACGCGCGCGTCAAGGCGCTCGCCGAGCGGATCGCCCGCGCGCTCGGCAACGCCCTCGTCGCGCCCGTCATCGCCTACGTCCCCGAGGGCGAACTGCACCCCGCGACCGGGCACATGCGCTTCCCGGGGACGATCACCGTCCCCGACGACGCCTTCCAGCGCGTGCTCGAGTCGGCGGCGCGGAGCTTCCGGCTCCACGGCTTCCGCGACGTCGTGTTCCTCGGCGATCACGGCTCGACCCAGGCGGGACAGACGGCCGTGGCCGGGCGCCTGAATCGCGAATGGAAGACCACGCCGGCGCGGGCGCACGCCATCGGCGAGTACTACCGCGCGGCGACCGCGGGCTTCCGTGAGCTCCTGAAGGCGCACGGCTACCGATCCGACGAGCTCGGCGACCACGCGGCGCTCCCCGATACCTCGCTCACGCTCGCCCTCGATCCGCACCTCGTGCGGATCACGCCGCCGCGCGACGACGATCGGCTGCCCGGTGTCGGCACCGGTGTCGAGGGCGACCCCCGCCGCGCGAGCGCCGACCTCGGCCGGCTCGGCGTGGACCTCATCGTGAATCGCACGGTCGCGGCGATCAAGGAATCGACCACCCGTCGTTAGAGAGAGGACGCATGCACTCGACGACTCAGCCGTATGTCCTGGTGGCGACGCTCGTCATGGCCCTCACGCTCGTCGCGCGAGACTCGGGCGCGACGGCGCGTATCGAGACCGTCCCGGGCATGCCCCCCGTCACGCACCCGGCCAATCTCTACAGCGAGACGGCGGCGGACAAGCTCAGCCCGGCGCTCGCCAACGTCCCCGCGCGGGTCTACGTGCCGAACGTGAAGTCGGACGAGGTGTACGTGATCGATCCCGCGACCTTCAAGGTGATCGACCGCTTCAAGGTCGGCAAGAACCCGCAGCACGTCGTGCCGTCGTGGGACCTCACGACGCTGTGGGTGACGAACAACGCGGAAGGGCGAACGGACGGCACCCTGACGCCGATCGATCCGATGACCGGCAAGCCCGGGAAGGACGTCCTCGTCGACGACCCCTACAACATGTACTTCACGCCCGACGGGAAGTCCGCCGTCATCGTGGCGGAGGCGATGAAGCGCCTCGACTTCCGTGATCCGAAGACGATGGCGCTGCAGGGCTCGGTGTCGGCGCCGAAGTGCGGCGGCATCAACCACGGCGACTTCTCCATCGACGGCCGGTACCTCGTCATGACGTGCGAGTACGTCGGCCGCCTCGTGAAGATCGACTGGCGCGACCGCAAGGTGCTGGGGTACCTGACCCTGCCCGACGGCGGCATCCCTCAAGATGTTCGTGTCAGTCCCGACGGCGCGATCTTCTACGTCGCGGACCTGAAAGCCGGCGGCGTGCACCTGATCGACGGCGACGGGTTCAAGGTCGTCGGCTTCATCAAGACGGGGGTCGGCACGCACGGCCTCTATCCGAGTCGCGACGCGACGAAGCTCTACGTGGCGAATCGAGGCTTCTCGAGGATCGGCGGCAAGCCCGGCGTCGGCAAGGGCAGCGTGTCGGTGATCGACTTTGCCACGCGCAGCGTCGTCGCGACGTGGCCGATCCCGACCGCCGGGAGCCCCGACATGGGCAATCTCAGCGTCGACGGCAAACAGCTGTGGCTCTCGGGCCGCTACGACCGGGTCGTCTACGTCATCGACACGACCAGCGGCGAGCTGCTGAAGACGATTCCCGTCGGCCACGAGCCGCACGGTCTCACGGTCTGGCCGCAGCCGGGACGCTACTCTCTCGGCCATACCGGCAACATGCGCTGAAAGCAACCCGCGGTGCGCGCGCCCGCTTCCTTGACCACCCTCGACGCGCGAGCGAAAATGAGCCGGTTCGACGCATGACTCTGGAATCGATCATCCGTGTCACCGACGTCCGGAAGGTTTTCGGTCTCCTCCCCGTCCTCGACGGCGTCAGCCTCGAGGTGCGCGGCGGCGAGGCCGTCGCGCTGCTCGGCGCCAACGGCGCCGGCAAGACAACGCTGCTGAAGATCCTCGCCACGCTGCTGCGGCCGACGCGCGGAACGGCGACGATCGGCGGCCACGACGTCGCGCGGGAGCCCGAGGCCGTGCGTGCGCTGATCGGTGTCGTCGCGCACGGCGCGTGGGTCTACGACGACCTCACCGCCCGCGAGAATCTGCGGTTCTGGGCGACGCTCGGCGGCCTCGAGGCCGGCGCCGACGACGTGGCCGCCGCCCTTGCGGGCGTGGGGCTCGAGCGCGCCGCCGACGCGCGCGTGAGGACCTTTTCCGCCGGCACGAAACGGCGATTGTCGCTCGCGCGCGTCATGCTGGCGCGGCCGCGCGTGCTCCTGCTCGACGAGCCGTTCGCCGGCCTCGACCAGCGCGCGAAGAAGTGGCTGGAGGGCCGGCTGGAGGCGTTCAAGGCCGCGGGGGCCGCGCTGCTCATGGTCACGCACTCCCTCGGACGCGAGCTGGGGGTGGCGGATCGGCTGGCCGTGCTGGCCGGCGGCCGTATCGCCCTCGACACCGCGCGCGGGTCGCTGGGCCCCGACGACGTCCTGCGGCTCTACGCCGCGCACGCCGAGGAGGCCCTGTGAGCTACGCGCGGCGCGCGCTGGCCGTGGCCTGGAAGGACTTCGCCGTCGAGCGGCGCTCGAAGGAAACACTGAACGCGCTCGTCTTCTTCTCGCTGCTCCTGCTGTTCGTGTTCCAGTTCACGCTCGGCGGCGACCGCGAGCGGCTGGCCGCGGTCCTGCCCGGCGTGCTCTGGCTCGGCTTCGTGCTGAGCGCGCTGCTGGCGCTGGGGCGGACGTTTCTCGTCGAGCGCGAGCACGACTGCTGGGAGGGGCTGCTGCTCGCGCCGGGGGACAAGTCGGCCATCTACCTCGGCAAGCTCGCCGGCAACCTGGCGCTCATGCTGGTGGTGGAGGCGCTCGTGCTCGGGCTCTTCGTCGTGTTCTTCGACATCGACCTCGGCCGCGCGCTGCCGGGCCTGCTCGTGGTCGTGCTGCTCGGCACCCTCGGGCTGGCGGCGGTGGGCACGCTGTTCGCGGCCATGACGGCCAACGTGCGCGCGCGCGAGCTGCTCTTTCCCGTCCTGCTGCTGCCCGTCCAGGTGCCGGTGCTGCTCGCGACCGTGAAGGCGACGGAGGCGCTCCTGCTCGGCGAGCCGCTCGGCGCCGTCGCGCACTGGGTGAAGCTGCTCGTCGCCGCCGACGTGATCTACGTCGTCGTGAGCCTGCTCACGTTCGACGTGGTGCTGGAGGGCTGACGGCCATGGTCCGGGCGCTCGGCTGGCTCGCGGCCGCCTCGCTCGCCGCCGGACTCGTCATGGCCTTCGGCGTCGCGCCGCGCGAGGTCACACAGGGCAACGTGCAGCGGATCATGTACGTCCACGTGCCGCTGATCCTGGCCTCGTACCTGGCCTTCGTCGTGCTCGCGGTCGCCTCGCTCGTCTACCTCGTGCGCCGCGACGAGGGCGCCGACCGCGTGGCCCACGCCTCGGGCGAGGTCGGCGTGATGTTCGTCGGGCTCGGCATCGCCACCGGCTCCATCTGGGGCAAGCCGACCTGGGGGACATGGTGGACGTGGGACGCGCGGCTCACCAGCGTGGCCATCCTCTTCGTGATGTACCTCGGCTACCTGCTGCTGCGCGGGACCATCGAGGACCGCGAGCGGGCCGCGCGCTACTGCGCGGTGGTGGGGATCGTGGCCGCCCTCGACATCCCGCTCGTGCACTTCTCCGTGTACTGGTGGCGCACCCTGCACCAGCCGCCGTCGCTGATGAAGCCCGGCGGCTTCACGGGATCCACGTCGATCCTCTGGCCCCTGCTGATCAACCTGCTGGCGTTCGTCCTGCTCTACACCTACTTCGTCGCGCGGCGTGTCAGCCTGCTGCGCGCGGAGGCGGAGGCGGCGGCGTGATGCCCGACAACTGGGGTTTCGTGGCCGCCGCCTACGGGCTCACCGCCGCGGTCCTCCTCATCTACTGGCGCCGGCTGGCCAAGAAGGAGCGCGAGCTCGACGCGCTGAAGCGACCGAGCCCATGAAACCCAAGTTCCTCGTCGGTGGAGTCGTGATCGCGGTGGCGCTGGCCTACATGATCTACGCCGGCGTGACCCAGTCGGCCGTGTACTTCGTCACGCCCTCGGAGCTCGGCGGCGGCCCCGTGGCGGGCAAGGCCTACCGCCTGGGCGGGATGGTGGAGAGCGGCTCCGTCCGCTGGGAGCCGCGCACGCTGTCGCTGACGTTCGCGCTCTCGGACGGCAAGGCGACCGTACCGGTCCGCCACAAGGGCGCGCCGCCCGACCTCTTCGGCGAGGGACGCGGCGCCGTCGTCGAGGGCTCGTGGAGTCCCGAGGGCTACTTCCGGGCGACGCACATCATGGCCAAGCACTCGGAGGAGTACAAGGCGCCGCACGACACGAGCCAGGCGGGCGTGAAGGAGCTGATGCGCACGCTCTCCGGGAGCGAGAAGTGATCCCCGAGCTCGGGGCCGGCGCCCTCGCGGTGGCGCTGGCGCTGGCCGTGTACGGCGCCGCGGCGGCGGCCGTCGGCGGGCGCACGGGCCGGACGTCCCTCGTGGAGTCGGCGCAGCACGCCGCGCTGGGCGCCTTCGTCCTCGTCACCGCGTGCCTGCTGCTGCTCGCCTACGCGTTCCTTTCCTTCGACTTCTCGGTGCGCTACGTCGCCAGCAACACGAACCTCGGCACGCCGTTCTACTACCGGCTCACCGCGGTGTGGGGCGCGCTCGAGGGCTCGATCGTACTGTGGGCGTGGATGCTGTCCGTCTACACGCTGATCGTCGTCCTGCGTCACCGCACGAACGCGCGCGAGCTCTATCCGTGGGTGCTGTCGGTCATGCTCGGTATCCTCGCGTTCTTCCTGCTCGTCATGACGGTACCGGCGCCGGTCTTCCAGCGGCTGGCGCCCGTGCCGGCCGACGGCCGCGGACTCAACCCGCTGCTCGAGGACTCGGGGATGATCACGCACCCGGTGGCGCTCTACCTCGGCTTCACCGGCTTCACGGTGCCGTTCGCGTTCGCGATCGCCGCCCTCGTCACCGGCCGCGTCGGCGACGCCTGGATCACGACCACGCGGCGCTGGACGATCACCGCGTGGTATTTCCTGTCGCTCGGCCTGCTCATCGGCGGCTGGTGGAGCTATCACGTGCTCGGCTGGGGCGGGTACTGGGCGTGGGATCCCGTCGAGAACGCGGCCTTCATGCCCTGGCTCACGGGCACCGCGTTCCTGCACTCGGTGATGATCCAGGAGCGCCGCCGGATGCTGCGCCTCTGGAACCTCGCGCTCGTGATCATGACGTTCTCGCTCACGCTCTTCGGCACCTTCCTCACGCGCTCGGGCGTCATCGCCTCCGTCCACGCGTTCACCCAGGGCTCGATCGGCGTCTTCTTCCTGTCGTTCCTGGCCCTGGTGCTGCTGCTCGCGCTGGCGCTGCTGGCCTGGCGCTGGGACACGCTGGGCGCCCAGGGCGAGCTCGACTCCGTGGTCTCGCGGGAGTCTGCCTTCCTGCTCAACAACGTGCTGCTGGTGGCGGCGGCCTTCACCGTGTTCTTCGGCACCGTCTTCCCGCTGCTGTCGGAGGCCGTCCGCGGCGTGAAGGTCAGCGTGGGCGCGCCGTTCTTCAACCAGGTCAACGTGCCGCTCTTCCTCGGGCTCATCTTCCTGATGGGCGTGGGGCCGCTCATCGCCTGGCGACGCGCCTCGGTCGAGAGCCTCAAGCGGAACTTCCTCGCGCCGATCGCCGTCGGCGTCGCCGCCGCCGCCGTGTTCCGGCTCCTGGGCGTGCGCCCCACCCTCGCGGTGCTCACGCTGGCGCTGACGGTGTTCGTGGCGGCGACGATCACCGTCGACGTGATCCGCGCCACGCGGGCGCGCGTGCGGACGGGCGAGCGCTTCCCCGGCGCGCTCGGCAGCCTCCTGCTCCGCCACAATCGGCGTTACGGCGGCTTCGTCGTGCACCTCGGCATCCTCGTGGTCGCCCTCGGGGTCACCGGCTCACAGGCGTGGTCGGTGCAGACGGAGACGACGCTGCGGCGCGGCGAGCACACCGACCTCGCGGGCTATCGCGTACGGTTCGACGGGCTCGCGGCGAGCGAGGAGTCGAATCACTTCAAGGTCACGGGGAGCTTCACGGTCGCCAACGGGCGCGGCGCCGGCACCGTGCTGCAGCCCGCGAAGAAGTTCTACCCGCAGGAGCAGTCGCCGATCGCCTACGTGGACTACCGTCTGGGGCTCCGCGAGGACGTCTACCTCGTGCTCGGCGACTTCGCGCGCGACGGCTCCCAGGCCACCGTCCGCCTGCAGGTGAACCGGCTCGTGTCCTGGATCTGGATCGGCGGCCTCATCCTCACGCTCGGCACCGTGCTCGCGCTGGTCCCCGAGCGCCGGAGGCCGGCCTGACGCGCCCGGTTCGCTGGCTCCTGCCGCTGGCGGCGATCCCCGTCCTGGCGTTGTTGGCGTACGGCTTCCGGACGGACCCGCGCAACATTCCGTCGCCGCTCGTGGGGCGGCCGGCGGCGCCCTTCGCGCTCACGGCGTTCGACGGCGCGCCCGTCGATCTCGCCGCGCTCCGGGGCAAGGTGGTCGTCCTGAACTTCTGGGCGTCGTGGTGCAACCCCGCGTGCTACGACGAGGCGCCGGTGCTCGAGCGCGCCTGGCGCACGTACCGCGACCGCGGCGTGGTCGTGGTCGGCGTCGACATCCAGGACACCGACGAGGCCGGGCGCAAGTTCATCCGCGACTTCGGCCTCACCTTTCCCAACGCGCGCGACGGCCGCGGCAAGGTCTCGGTGGACTACGGCGTCTACGGCGTGCCGGAGACGTTCTTCGTCGCGCGCGACGGCACGATCCGCGCCAAGCATGTCGGCGCCCTCACCGACGAGGTGGTCCGTGCAAAGCTCGAGCCGCTGCTCTAGTTTCATGGGGGGCCCCGAAATGGCCCCCCATACCCCCCCAACGCTCGGAGCGTCCCGGGGAACCCGGGCCGCTCCTCGATCACCGGGGTTCGTTCCGAGGGGGCCCCGACATGGCCCCCATACCCCCCAACGCTCGGAGCGTCCCGGGAAACCCGGGCCGCTCCTCGATCACCCGGGTTCGTTCCGAGGGGGCCCCGACATGGCCCCCCATACCCCTCAACGCTCGGAGCGTCCCGGGGAACCCGGGCCGCTCCTCGATGGCCGGGATTCGCGGGTGCCACGGAGCGCTGGGCGCGCGCTCGCCGTGGCGCTCGGCATGCTCCTGCTCGTGGTGAGCGCCGCCGACGCCGGGCACGTCTCCGAGCAGACCGTCCACGACGTCGCCGCGGAGCTCCGGTGCGTCGTGTGCCAGAACCTCTCGGTGGCCGACTCGCCGTCGGAGATGGCCTCGCAGATGCGCGCGATCGTGCGCGAGCGGCTCGAGGCGGGCGAGACGCCGGCGCAGGTGCGCGAGTACTTCGTGGAGCGCTACGGCGAGTGGATCCTCCTGGCGCCGCGCCGCACGGGATTCAATCTGCTCGTCTGGGGATTTCCGCTGGCGGCGATGGGCGTGGGGTTCACGGTCGTCGCGCTGCTGCTGCGCCGATGGACGCGCCGCCGGCGCGGCAGGGCGGCGCCGCCGCCCGTGGACGCGGCGATGAGCGAGCGCATCCGGCGCGAGCTGGAGACCGAGCGGTGATGGGCGCCGTCATCGTCGCGCTCGTGCTGGCCGTGCCGGCCGCCGCCTTCACGTTCTGGCCCTTCCTGCGTCAACGCGACCGGCCCGCGCCGCTGCTGCCCCTGCCGCCCGACGAGCGCGAACAGCTCACCGAGGCCAAGCGCGCGGCCCTGCGCGCGCTGCGCGAGCTGGACTTCGAGCACGCCGCCGGCCACGTCTCGGACGCCGACTACGCCGGCCTGCGCGCGCGCTACGAGGCGGAGACCGCCGACACCCTGCGCGCCCTCGACGCTCTCGGACCCGCGCCGGCCGTGCCCGCGCCCGCGGAGGGACGGCCCACGCCAGCACCCGCGCGCGGCTGGCGGCACCCGGCCGCGCTCGGCGCCACCGCCGTGGGGCTGCTCGTGTTCGGCGTGGCGATCGGCGTCGGTATCGTCCGCTACACGGAGCCCGATCGCATGGCGGACACGCCACCGGCGCCGGGCTCGCGGCCGCTCGCCTCGCTCGACGCCCCGTCGGCGGCGGCCGAGGCGCCGTCGGCGGCCAACGCCCCGCGCGGCCCCGTGACGCCGCAGATGCTGCAGGGCATGCTCGAGGCCGCGCGCGCCAGCCTCTTCGCGGGCCGCTACGGGGAGGCGATCGCCGCGTACGAGGCCGTGCTCAAGCGCGACCCGAACAACGTGGACGCCCTCACCCACATGGGACTGATCGCGGCCGTCGCCGCGCGCGGCGAGCACGGCCCCGAGATGGTCGACCGCGCGCTCGGGCTGCTCGATCGGGCGCTCGCGCTGTCCCCCGACTACCCGCCCGCGCTGCTCTACCGCGGGCAGGTGCTCTACGAGGCGAAGAAGGACGCGGCGGGCGCGATCCGCTCGTGGGAGCGGTTCGTGAAGGTCGTGCCGGCCGGCGAGGAGCGGGCGCGCGTGGAGCGGATGATCGCGGACGCGAAGGCGCGGCCCGCGGGCAGGTAGAACGCGCCGGCCGTCTGCTTGCTGCGCTTGAGGGACAGCGGGATCGAGAGCACGGGCTCGCCCTTGTAGATGATCACCGGGAACGACCAGATGATGTTCACGGTGTAGACGCGGTTCTCGATGGTCACGCTCACGTCGCGGTCCTGGAGCGGCACGCCCGACTCGGCGGTCTCCCTGAGGATCTTCGCCTTGACGGCGCGCGCCGACCCGAGGTCGGCGATCGCGCGCGGCTGCATCACATCGTCGACGACGCCGGAGACCTGCAAGTACTGCCACGCCGACATCATCACCGCGTACGCGCAATACGCGGCGCCTACGGCCACCAACCCCCAGAAGAAGAGTCTCATCGGCGCCTCCCCCTCACGCGTCGGTCGGTCGGTAGACCCAGATCTTGGCCGCGGCGGGCAGGCCGAGCGCGATCGTCGGGCCGTCTCCGCCGGCGGTGATCGTGCCGGCCCACGGCGCGACCTCGACGATCTTGAGGCGGCGCCCGGGTCGGACCTCGTTGCGCCACAAATACTCGAGCAGCTTCTTGTCGGCTTCGGCCTCCTCGGTGATGCGCTCCACGACGACGGTGGCGCCTTCCTTGGCCTGCGCGAGCGGGAAGGGCTCGACGCGCGGCGGGCGCGCCATGCCGGGAATCGGGTTGCCGTGCGGGCACGTGCTCGGCATCCCGAGCATCTCGGCGAGCCGATCCTCCACCCTCGGCGAGAGCGCGTGCTCGAGCCGGTGCGCCTCCTCGTGCGCGTCCGTCCAGTTGAGCCCGAGCGTGTCGGTCAGCCAGCGCTCGAGCAGGCGGTGACGGCGCGCCATGACCTCGGCGATCTCCCGCCCCTTCGGCGTGAGCGTGAGCTCCTTGCCGTGGCCGACCTTGACGTAGCCGCCGCGCGCCATCCGGTGCATCGCCTCGGTCACCGCCGGCGCGGAGACCGACATGTGCTTGGCGAGGCGGGCGCCGATGACGGGCTTGCCGCTGCCGCCGAGGTCGTAGATGGCGGCCAGATAGTCCTGGGTGGAGGCGGTGGTGGCCGCCACGCGCGCGCGGCGCGCCGTCGAGGGCTTGGCCATCACCCGCACTATAACCGAAGTGCTATGCTGAGGCCCCATGACGCGGGCTGACGCTCTCCAGCGCATCAGCGAGCTGCGGGAGCAGATCCACCATCACGATTACCTCTATTACACAGAGGCGCGTCCCGAGATCTCCGACGCGGAGTACGACGCGCTCATGCGCGAGCTGCGCGAGCTGGAGGCGGCCTTCCCCGACCTCGTCACGCCCGACAGCCCCACCCAGCGCGTGGCCGGCCAGCCCGTGGACGCCTTCCGCCCGGTGGCGCACCGCGCGGCCATGCTCTCGCTCGACAACGCGACGTCCCCCGACGACCTGCGCGAGTTCGAGGCGCGCCTGGGCCGCGCGCTGCCCGGCACGCGCCTGGCGTACGTCTGCGAGCCGAAGATCGACGGCCTCGGCATCGCGCTCCTCTACGAGCGGGGGCGCTTCGTGCGCGGGGCCACGCGTGGCGACGGCCGGGTGGGCGAGGACATCACGGCGAACCTCAAGACGATCCGCTCGCTGCCCACGCTCCTGCGCGGCGCGCTCGGCGGCGTGCCCGAGCTCGAGGTGCGTGGCGAAGTCTTCATGCCGCGCGCGGACTTCGAGCAGCTGAACCGCGGCCTCCAGGAGTCCGGCGAGGGGACCTTCGCGAATCCTCGCAACGCCGCGGCCGGCGCCGTGCGCCAGAAGGACCCCGCCGTCACGGCGCGCCGGCCGCTCGACATCTTCCTGTATCACGTGAGCGAGGGGCGCGAGCTCGGATTCCGCACGTACTCGGACACGGTCGCGGCGCTCCGCGAGGCCGGCTTCAAGACGAATCCGCGGACGGAGCCCTGCGCGACGCTCGACGCGGTGATCGACTACTGCCGGCGGCTGGAGGCCGACCGCGACGCGCTCGGCTACGACGCCGACGGCGCCGTCGTCAAGGTCGACTCCCTCGAGCAGCAGTGGCGGCTCGGCTCCACCACGCATCACCCGCGCTGGGCGATTGCGTTCAAGTTCGCCGCCCGGCAGGCCACCACGGTCGTGCAGGCGATCGAGGTGAACGTGGGCAAGACGGGCGCCCTCACGCCCGTCGCCAAGCTCGCCCCGGTGCCGCTGGCCGGCGTCACGATCAGCAACGTGAGCCTGCACAACGAGGACGAGGTCCGGCGCAAGGACGTGCGCGTCGGCGACACCGTTCTCATCGAGCGCGCCGGCGACGTCATTCCCTACGTCGTCCAGGTGGTGATGTCCAAGCGGCCGGCCGACACGGTCCCCTACGTGTTCCCCGACCGCTGCCCGGTCTGTGGCCACGCCGCCGCGCGCCTGCCCGGCGAGGCGTACTGGCGCTGTTTGAACACGGCGTGCCCGGCGCAGCTGAAGGCACGCCTGCGCCACTTCGGCTCGCGGCACGCGATGGACATCGAGCACCTCGGCGAGGCGGTCGTCGAACAGCTGGTGGACAGAAAGCGCGTGAAAGATTTCGCCGACCTCTACACGCTCACCGTCGATGAGGTCGCGGACCTCGAGCGGTTCGCGGAGAAGTCTGCGGTGAACCTCGTCGCCGCGATCCAGGCCAGCAAGACGCGCGGGCTGGCGCGCCTGCTCAACGCGCTCGGCATCCTGATGGTCGGCGAGCGGGTCGCCTCGCTGCTCGCCAATCAGTTCGGCACGATGGAGCGCCTGCTGGCGGCTTCGGAGACGGAGCTCAACGAGATCCGCGGCATCGGCGACGAGCTCGCGCAGTCGATCCGACGCTTCTTCGACGACGAGACGAACCGAGAGGTCATCCGGCGCCTGGCCGAGGCGGACGTCGAGATGGCGCAACCCGGCGTCGAAACCGAGCGGCCGCAGCCGCTCGCCGGCCGGACCTTCGTCGTCACCGGCGCGCTGAGCTCGCTCACCCGCGAGGCGGCGCGCGAGCTGATCGAGCGGCTGGGCGGACGCGTCACGAGCTCGGTGTCGAAGAAGACCTCGTACGTCGTGGTCGGCGAGGCTCCGGGCAGCAAGGCCGACGACGCGCGGCGGCTCGGCGTGGAGATCCTCGACGAAGCCGCATTCTTGAAATTGACGGGGCGGGCGTGAGCGCGGGCCTCATGCGCGTGGCCCGACTCCTTTCTCTGGGGCTCCCGGTGTTGCTCCTGGCCGGCTGCCTCGGCGTGAGCACCCCGTCGTCGGCGCCGGTGGATGTGGCGACGCCGGGCACATGGACATCGCTGGCGCCGATGCCGACACCCCGCCAGGAGGTCGCCGTGGCCGCGCTGCGCGGCCACGTCTGGGTGATCGGCGGCTTTGGCGCTGCCGCGGAGCCGACGGCGGCCGTCGAGAGCTACGATCCAGCGGCCAACGAGTGGACCGCGCAACCGGCGTTGCCGGTTGCCGTCCACCACGCCGTCGCCGTCACCGTCGGTGACCGCCTCTTCGTGCTCGGCGGCTACACGGGCGGCCGCGTGCGCTGGGAGCCGAGCGGCGACATGTGGGAATGGAACGCGGCGCGCGGCGCGTGGGAGCCCCGCGCGCCGATGCCGACGCCGCGCGGCGCGCTGGCGGCGGCCGTGCTGAACGGGCGCATCCACGCGCTCGGCGGCGCCCAGCGCGATCCGCTCAACGCGCATGAGGTCTACGATCCCGCCCCCAACGTCTGGAAGACCGCCAACGCGCTGCCGACGGCGCGCGATCACCTGGCCGCCGTCACCTTCCGCGGGCGCGTGTGGGCGCTCGGCGGCCGCTCGTCGTTCCTGGGCAGCCAGTACGCGAACGTCGAGATCTACGAGCCTGCCGCGGACGCCTGGCGCACCGGCGCGCCGTTGCCGCGCGGCCGCGGCGGCCTGGCCGCCGCCGCGCTGCCCGACCGCATCCTCGTGTTCGGTGGTGAGGCGCCCTTCCGCATCTTCGACGCCACGGAGATGTACGAGCCGGCAGGCGACCGCTGGATCGCCATGGCGCCGATGCCGACGCCGCGCCACGGCATCGGGGCCGCCGTGGTCGGCGCGCGGGTCTACGTACCTGGCGGCGGACGCGAGCCCGGCTTCGCGGCGACCGCCGTCAACGAGGCCTACACGCGGTGAGGACCGCGCTGGCGCTGCTGCTCGTGCTGGCAGCGGCACCCGCCATGGCGGGGCCGCGGGAGGACGCGCTGGCCGGCCTCGCCAACCGCGACGTCGAGGTGAGGCGCCGCGCCGCCGTCAGCCTGGCAGAGACCGGAACGATGGCCGACGTCCCGGCGCTGGTGAGCGCGCTGCGCGACGCCGACGAGCGGGTGCGGGGGCTGGCGGAGCGCGCGCTGTGGGAGGTGTGGAGCCGCTCCGGCAACGAGGACGTGGACCACCTGCTGCGCGCCGGCGTCGCCGAGATGCAGCACGGCCAGCTCGAGGCCTCCATCGACACCTTCAGCGAGGTCATCCGCCGTCGCCCGGATTTCGCCGAGGGCTGGAACAAGCGCGCCACCGTCTACTACCTGGTCGGCGAGTACCGCAAGTCCGCCGCCGACTGCGACGAGGTGCTCAAGCGCAACCCGGCCCATTTCGGCGCGCTGAGCGGCTACGGCATGATCTGGCTCCGCCTCGACGAGCCCGCCCGCGCGCTCGAGCGCTTCGAGCAGGCGCTGGCGGTCAATCCCAACCTCGAGTCCGTCCGCGAGACGATCGAGACGCTCCGCGCGTTCCTGATCCAGCAGCGCCGCAACGCCATCTGAGGAGGCCGACGTGATCGACGCACTGAGAAAGATCAGCAGTCCCAGCATCGCCAACGGCATCGAGACCTTCAAGATCCGCCCGCGCAACGTCGGGCACATGACGTCCGAGATCAAGTGCCTGTTCCCCGACCTGGGCCCGCTGGTCGGCTACGCCGTGCCGTGCGTGATCCGCGCCGAGCACGAGCCGCTGTCGGGCCACCGCTCGAGCACCTTCGAGTGGTGGGATTACGTGCAGACGATTCCCGCGCCGCGCGTCATCGTCGTCCACGACATCGACGAGCCGCGCGGCCAGGGCGCCCAGTGGGGAGAGGTGCAGGCCAACATCCACAAGGCGCTCGGCGCTGTGGGCGTGGTGACCGATGGATCCGTGAGAGATCTCGACGAGGTGCGCGCGCTCGGCTTTTCGTTCGCCGCCGCGCACGTCTCGGTCTCGCACGCGTACGTCCACATGGTGGACTTCGGCCTGCCCGTGAAGGTCGGCGGCCTCTGGGTGAAGCCGGGCGACCTCGTCCACGCCGACCAGCACGGCGTGGTGACCATCCCGAAGGAGATCGCCGGCCAGGTCGCGGAGGCGGTCGCGAAGATCGAGGCCGACGAGCGCAAGATCATCGGCGTCTGCCAGTCGCGCGAGTTCACCGCCGAGAGGCTGAAGGATCTCTACAAGCAGATCCGGCCCGGAACGTACTAGGCGGTCGTGCCGCACGTCAAGACCAACGGGGTGACGCTGGCCGTGCAGGCGTGGCCCGAGGCGCCGGCGCCGCCCGAGCGCACGGCCGTCTGCATCCACGGCCTCACCAGCAACCACACCGTGTGGCGCTCGATGGCCGACGCGCTGGCGCCGCGTCACCGGCTCGTGGCCTACGACCTCCGCGGCCGCGGCGACAGCGACAAGCCGGCCTCGGGCTACAGCCTCGCGATCCACGGCGACGACCTGCGCGGGCTGCTCGATCACCTCGGCCTCGAGCGGGCGACGCTCATGGGCCACTCGCTGGGCGCTCACATCGCCGTCCGCTTCGCGGCCAGGCATCCGGAGCGGGTGGCCCGGCTCGTGCTGTTCGACGGCGGGCTCGACGTGCGCGCCGAGGTCCTCGACTCGCTGGCGCCCGCCGTCGCGCGGCTCGGCGTCGAGTTCCCGTCGCTCGAGAGCTTCCTCGAGCGGCTGCGCGGCCTGCCGATGTTCGCGGGGCGCTGGAACGACTACCTCACGACGCATTACACCTATGACGTGGAGCGCACGCCCGGTGGCGGCGTCAGGTCGAAGGTCGTGCGGCACGCGATCGAGGAAGAGGTCGCGAATCTCCAGCGCACGCGGCTCTGGGTGTGGCACCACCAGGTGCAGGCGCCGACGCTGCTGCTGCGCGCTCCGGACGGTCTGCTCACCGAGCACGACTGCCTCATGACGCAGGAGGAAGCGGAGGCGATGGCCCACGCCATTCCGCGCTGCCGCCTCGTCGTCGTCCCCGGCACCAATCACTACACGGTGCTGCTGTCCGCTCACGATCTCGTGCGCCGCGAGGTCGCCGCCTTCCTGGCCGCTTGAGGGCCGGCGGTACACTGGGGCGCATGGAGATCCGCGCCCCGCAGCCGTCCGACGTCGACGCCGTGATGCAGCTCGCCTCCGGCTTGGGCCCCGTGGCCGGCCCGTTCGTCCGCTCGCACCTCGATCGCCATCACCTGCTCGTCGCCGACCTCGACGGCGAGGTGATCGGCGTGCTCGCGTATCGCACGGACTGGTTCCAGTGCACGTTCGTGACGCTGGTCTCGGTGCGCGAGGACCACCGCAAGCGCGGCGTGGCCCGCGCGCTCTTTCGCGCCGTGGAGGGCATGTCGCCGAGCCCGCGGATCTTCTCCTCGACGGAGGAGACCAACGCGGTCTCGATCCAGATGCACACGGCGCTCGGCTTTCAGACCTCCGGCCACATCGACAACCTGCCCCAGGGCTATCGCGAGCTGCTCTTCTACAAGCGCCTGCGCCCGTAGCCGAGGCGCTCAGTCTGGCGGGAACTTACGGGCGAGGCGGCCTGCTGCGCGGCCTCATGTGCTGCCGGTGTGCTGAAATCGTCCAGAGACGCCACGGCCTCGCGCAGCCGGCCGGGGCTCAGGTGGGCGTAGCGCAGCTGCTCATCGCTCAACCACGCATCTTCCTCGCGTGATCCCGGCACTCTCTTGGCCATCTCCTGGGCTCCTCTTCGAGAGTCGCGCACAGCAGTAGCCATCCTGGACACCTCGGCATCAGTTCGAGGCACCACCTCCCTCCGGCACGTGCGCTCCCTGGAACGACCGGCTAGCGCCGCCTGCGCTCAAAAGAACTCCCACGTGTCCTCGAACGGCTTCTGTCCGACACCAGGCTTGCGGTAGTCGCACACGCCCTGAGCGAACACCGCCGCCAGCTGAGCCTTCTCGGCCGATGAGAACGTCACCGTGTAGTCCGCCTGATCGATCGGCTTCAGCTGGCACTTGAGGACGTTGTTGGCCACGGGTTCTCCGGCCACCATGCGCGGAGACGAATACGCCGCGAAGAGTCCGTTGCAGACGCCGCCCCCCTGGAAGGTGGCCGGCTCGGCAATCTTCTCGGTACCGAGCTGAGTGAAGCAGGCATCGACGAGGTCGCTCGGCTTCGCGCGACGGATCTTCACGTGGTCCGGGGCGTGCGACCGGTCCCGCTTCAAGTTCGTCAGCCACTCGTCCATCTGGCGGAGGGCGCCGCTGAGCACGGGGCTGGCGTCGCCGTAGAGACCGAACGAGGCGCCGTCCTCGGTCAGCATCACGTGATTGTCGAAGGTTCCATTCGCATCCAGCAGCCGCTCCCGCATCGAAAATGAGTGGAACCGCTGGTGGACGTTCCCTGCCGGCTGCTGGTCCACATAGCCGCGGTAGTCGATGATCGGCGTCTTCCTCATGCCCGCGCCGCCGTAGGTGACCCGCCCGGTTCGGTACGCGATGCGCAGGGCTTCGAGGTCGCCCACGGTGCGCGTGGCCACGTAGTTGCCGTCGTTGTCGTAGCCGCCGATGAGCTGATTGAGATCGAGGAACTGCTGCTTCGTGATGGCCCCCGCGTTGAGCGCCGCCAGACCGTATTGAACGCCGGTGTTGTCGAGCGGACGGCGCGCAAAACCGGTGGCCGGGTCGCGCCCGAAGATGTTCACCATGTGGTCGTAGACGTCACAGCGCACACCCGTCGGGTTCGTGGTCTTGTCGTAGCGCATGCTCAGCGGAATGGCCGCATTGCAGGCTCCGCCCTGCGCCTTCACCCGGATCGCGTTCGGCGGACCGATGGTCGCGATGGTCGCGGCATTGGCGTAGCCGGAGACGCCGACTTTCTCCGCGTCGCTCCACGGCAGTGCCGTGCGTTTGAAGTAGTGGTCGAGGAGATCTGCATCCGTGATGTTCATGACCTGCGCGGCCGTGACCTCGGGGAAGCTGCAGCCGGGCACGATACCGTCCAGCAGACCGGGATAGTCGTCGCTGATGGGCAAGCTCTGCTCCGAACCGCCCGAGCACCCCCAGCCGATGGTGAAGAACACGGCGCCGTAGTTCTTGATGAACCGTTCTTTCACCATCATGAGACTCTCGGCGGCGAGCACCTCCTGGCAGTTGTTGCCGAAGACATTCAACGTGGAGGACGCCACCCCGTAGCCCTGCGAGAGATGCAGATGCTCGAGGATGCCGCCGTTCCCGATGCTGGTTCCCTGGATGTACCAGCCGCCCACGCAGCCGCCGCCGAGCGTGTAGACCAGTCGCCGGTTCCACGCCGCCGGCGGCGCGAACGGAGTCGGGACTGACTCCGTCGTCGGATCGTGCAGAACGGCGGTCTGGTAGATGGCTCGGTTGATCGTGCCGGTCTCGACACGCACGATGTAGGGGACGGTCTTTCCCTCGGTGGTGGTGGTCGGCGGCGCGAGGTCCGGCGGATGGACCGGCGGATTGGGCAGCAGCTTGAACGTGTTCGCCGTGGTGCGATAGACGTAATCGACCCGCGTCGCCGCCGAGCAGTCGGTGTCGAGCGGAGGACCCAGCGTCTGGGTGCTGGTCGCCGCCGAGGGCACGCGGAAGTTCTGCGTCATGCAGAAGAACGGCTGTTCGTGAGGTCCCGAGAAGATCGGCCCGGTGATGGGGTGGTTGGTGAGCGTCAGCTCCGACCCCTGGTGATGCTTCCCACGTGTGCTGGATGCGACCGCCAGCACGTTGTCTCCGAGGCGCAGTCCCTCCACCAAGCCCAGGAGCGACCGGTCGGTCTCGGGTTTGAAGGCGCCGGTGACGTCGTGCCCGTTCAACGTCACGATGATCTTGCTCAGGGGCACCTCACGATGAGCGCGAATCCGCACCAGCACGCTGCCGCCACTCACGGTGTCGGGCCGGGTCGACAGCGTGATGATGCGGAGATGGTCGTCGTCGTCGCGGGCGCCTGCCATCGGCGCCGGAGCTCCAGGCAGGATGAAGACCATCATGACAAGGGCGACGCCACACCACACTGCGGGCGAAGCAGCACGACGATGCATAGATCACTCCTCCCCTGCTATGCGGCACTGCTCGCTATTGGTCGCGATGTCTCTCCGTTCAGTCGTCGTCTTCCCTCGCCCCCTCGTCATGCCGGGAGGCGTTGTGCTGGGCGTCGCGCCGCTCATGCGTCAACCCGGCCTGAGTGCCGGCAGGACCGCTCTCGAGGAGGGCCGGCTCGGGTGAGCAAGACCAGTTGGCCGCGTCGTTGACATTTCCGGCGCCGCGATAGCGCGCCTTCTCGGGGAACTTGCAGAGCGGCATCGACCGGTCGACGGTGGTTCCCGTCGAGTGCGTCGCCAGGATGCTGTCCGGCGCCACGCCGTGCTCCACCCAGTTCTCGAGCGCGGTGAGCGTGTCGAACGTGTTCGGACCCCTGCCGCCTCCGCAATGCTGCATCCCGGGCACCATGAACAGGCGGACGGTAGCTTGAAGCTTCGCGTAATGCCCCTTCGCGAGTCGTTCGTAGAACTGCATGGTCGTGAACGGTGACAGCGCGTGATCGGCGAACCCGTGATAGATGATCATCTTCCGCTTCTTGCGAATGAACTTCGCGAGATCGGACGGGCTCACGGTTCCGTCAGCGGTCGCCGCGTCAAAGCGGTCGATGGCGGCATCGTCGATCCGACCGTCGACGGTCATCGGAAACGTCCGCGTGTTGAAGGTCGGATCCAGGTAGACGATGTACTTCAGCGTCGTGTCGCCGAGCGACCACCCGCGCGCCATGGGGCCGGTGCCCCAGGGCTCCGCACCCGTCGGATCGATGGGCGGGTTGGGACCGAGCGAGTACGCCTGGTAGTTGATCGGGCCCCCGGCCAGGTCCGTCACCGAGTGCGCCGGCGTCAGCACCCGGCCCTTGCCGTCGGTGAGTGGACGCAGATAGTTCTTGAGGCCGTTGGCCTGATCCTGCGTGAGACAGTTGGCGGCGTTTCCTGCGGGGCAGACAAGCGTCTGCGGATCGAACGAACAGAGCGCGGGGTTCTGGATGAGGCCGTCGCTCACGCCGTCGGCGGCGTCGCAACTGGCGTAGACGGCGGCGTCGATGACGGGCAACATCTCGGCCGGCATGCGCGCGGTGGGGGGCTCCAGATTCGTTTCCGCGCCCTTCAGCAGGAGCAGGATTTGCCGCTGTGATGGTACCGGCGCGCCGATGATGATCCCGTCGTAGTCGTCGGGGTAATGCTTGGCCGCCTCCAGGCCCATCCGTCCGCCGTTCGAGCAGCCGTCGAAGTAGGAGCGCCCGACCGAGGCCGCCCCGTAGAATCTCGGAAGCAGCGCCTTGAGCGCCACGGTCACCTCGTGAGCCGCACGATAGTAATAATCCACGAGCGCGGCAGTGTTGCGCACGCCCGGCGCCGTCAACGCAAAGCTCGCGTCGGCGTTGTTGGGATTCTGATGGCCGGTATCGGTCACGCCCGTTGCATAGCCTTTGACGAGAGAGGCGGCACGATCGACGCCGTTCGGAGATGGGGCCAGCACATTGCCGCCCGTCCCGCCGACGCCGTAGAAGAGCAGCTTTCCGTTCCAGTTGACCGGCAACTGGAACCTGAAGCCGGCGGAATTGCCACCGGTATCCACCGAGCCGCGAACGTCGCAGTATTCCGGATTCGGCGCCGCGGCCGGCACCACGGTGGCCGCGGTGACCGTCATCCTCGGAACGCCGAGGGCGATGATCGTCGCCGCCGTACAGTTCAGCATGGCCGCGGACGCCGGGTCGGCGAGGCTCAGGAGTGCAACGAAGGCGATCGAGCAGGTGCTCCTCGCTCCGACTCGGACGATGCTCATGTGGCCTCCTCGTGTTTCGGGAGCGCAGGCGGCTAGTCCCGGTCCTCGTGATCGTCGTCCTGGCTGAAGTCGAGCCAGGTGCCGGCCAACGGCCGCTGTTTGACTCCGCGCTTCGAATAGTCGCAGACGCCCTGAGGGAAGATCGAGCGCAGCCGGCTCTTCTCCGCCGGCGTGAAGTCCACGGCGTAGCTCTTGAAGTCGATCGGACTGAGGCGGCACTTCAGAATATCGCCCTCGAGCGGCCCGCCAGCAGCGATCCGAACCGTCGCGTAGATCGGGAACAAGCCGTTACACACGCTGGGGCCCTGGAGCGTGAAGGGCTCCTCGTGCTTCGTGCCGTCGCCCTCCCAGCAGGTGTCCTTCAGCGTAGCGGGCTTGTTACGGATCACTTTGACCGCGTACGAATCATCCGACATATCGGCAAGGATCTTCTCGAGCCACTCGTTGTGAGCGAGGAGCGCCATCCGCGCCAGATTCGGCAGGGCCGACCCCGTCCGCGCGGCCAACCAGTTCACCTCGTTGGCCGTCGTTCCATTGGCCTTGTTGAGACGCGCGAGGAACATGAAGGTGCGGATCCTGGTGTGGATGTCCGCGATGTCGTCCGTGTAGTTCCGCGTGTCGATGATCGGCAGGGTCAGGTTCTGGCCCGAGGTGACGACCCTCCCCGTCCGGTACGCAATCTCGATAGCCTCGAGGTTGCCTTCGGTCCGCGATGGCACGGGGTTGCCGTCGACGTCCAGGCCTCCGATTTTCTCGTTGAGGTCGAGGAATTCGGTCTTCGAGATGTCGCCGGCATTCAGCGCCTTGAGACCGTACTGGATACCGACGTTGTCGTAAGCCTGGCGCGCAAAGCCCGTCTTCTTATCGATGCCGAAGACATTGACAAGCCCGTCAAAGAAATCGGCACGGATGCCGATCGGGTTGTTGACGGGATCGTAGCGGACGTTGACCGGCACCACGGCATCGAAGCGCGTCGAGGGGTTCATCAATCCGTCGGCGAACCCGCCCCAACCATTCTGGCAAACCGTGTGACCGGTGGCCGGGTTGACCGCATAGCCATCGACCTTCGCGCGCCGGCTGCCCGGCCAGTCCGCAGGGTTCGCGATGTGGTCGAAGTAGTTGTCGAGAATCTTGCAATCGACGACGTCGGGAAGGATTGAGGCAACATCCGGATACGAGATGCCCGGGGTGAGGGCATCGAGGAGGCCAGGATAGTTGTGAGCGATCAGGTGCTGCTGGATGGAGCCTCCCGAACCGCCGGAGCCGATCGTGAACTTGGGAATGCCGTACTGCTCGATGAAGCGTTCCTTGATCATCATCAACGTCTCGGCGGAGACGACGTCGTCGCAACCGTTGCCGAGTGTGTTGCGCGTCCCGAAGGCGACGGCGAAGCCGAGGCTGAGCGGGTCGTGCGACAACGCGGAGGTGACCACGTTGCGTCCGGACCGGTAGGCGGGGCCGCAGCCGCCCCCGAACGGGAAGCTGAGTTTGCCGTTCCACCCGGGGCCCGGCTTCTTCCCGCCGGCCGACCACGGGTTGGAGATCGGCGCCGTCGGGTCGTCGATGATGGCGATCCGGTAGATCGACTGGTCGATCGTGCCGGACTCGACCCGCACGATGTAGTTGACGGTGCGCCCGTCGATGGTCGTTGTCTGCGCGAGGTCGGCGGGGAACGGCGGGGTCAGTGAGATCAGAGGCTTGAAGGTGTTTGCCGTCGACCGGTAGAACCAGTCATAACGGACCGCCACGGTACAGTGCGCGTCCGACGAGGGACCAAGACCTGACGTGTCGGTCTCGCAGATCCACGGAACCTGGTGCGGGCCCGAGAAGATCGGGCCGTAGATCGGGAAGTTCCGGATCTCCACCCGGGCGTTGAGGGACCGCTTGGCGCCCCGGGTGACGGCGGTGAGGACGTTTGGCCCGTCCGTCAGGCCGGTCACGAGCCCGATCAGCGCGTGGTGCGCCGCGTCGGGCATGACCACGCCGGTCACGTCGGTCCCGTTCCGGAACACCCTGACCTCGTTGAGCGCGCTGTCCGCCGGAACGTCAACGCGGACGAGGACGTCCCCTCCGCTCACACGATCCGGAGCCGTGGAGAGCGTCGTGATCTCGAGCCGGGAGTGCGGACGCGCGCGATCGTCGTCGGCGTCCGCAGGCGTGAAGGCGCAGGCGAGCACGATGGCAGCAAGGGTGGTCGAGAGCGCGGCACGCAATCCCATAGCGGCCTCCAAGCGAGTGTGAGCCCTGTGAAGGGAATACCGTGTGGTCGCAGGAAGTACCACCGCCGCATTTCGCCAATGTGATCGAGTTGTTACGAATTGTTGCCGCGGTGGCCTCGGGCCTCTTGATTTCAGCCGCCATCTTTGGCAGCCTGCGGCCGCCGATGGAGACCGCCGCCGCTCTCGATCAGAGCTCTCTGCTGCAGGCCGGCCTCGATCACATCGACCAGGGCATCACCGTGTTCGACCGGGATCTCGAGCTCGTGGGATGGAACCGGCGCTTCATCGAGCTCCTCGATTTTCCTCCAGCGCTGGTTCGGGTGGGCGCCCGCTTCGAGGATTTCGTCCGTTACAACGCCGAACGCGGGGAGTACGGGCCCGGACCGGTCGAACACCTCGTCGCCGAGAGGGTCCGGGCCGCTCAAACCTTCGTCCGCCATTACTTCGAGCGCACGCGGCCCAACGGGCAGATCGTGGCCGTGCAGGCCACGCCGCTGGCGAGCGGCGGCTTCGTCACCGTCTACACCGACATCACCGACCGGCGCCGGGCGGAAAGCGTCATCCGCCAGCACAGCGACGAGCTCGAAGTGCGGGTCAGCCAGAGGACGGCGGAGCTCCGCGCGGTGAACGAGGAGCTGAGAAAGACCGAAGAGCGGCTGCGGCTCATCACCGATGCGATCCCGGCCTCCATCGCCTACATCGATCGGAGCATGACGGTGACCTTCGCGAATCGGAGGTACGCTGAGCTCTTCGGGCGCACCTCGGACCAGGTCGTCGGCAGGTCGATCAAGGAAATACTCGGCCCCAGGCTGTTCAGCCGGCTACGTGCCTATCTCGCGCCGGCATTCGCCGGGCGGAGCGCTGCCTTCGACTACACTCACACGTCCGGCGACGGCGAGGTCCTGATCACCCAGAACGTGCTCATTCCAGAGGTCGCCGAAGACGCTCAGGTCCTGGGCATCTTCGTGCTCTGCCTCGACATCACGGCCGCAAAGAAGGCGGAGGGCGCCTTGCGCGAGGCCCAGAAAATGACCGCGATCGGCCAGCTCGCGGGGGGGCTGGCCCACGACTTCAACAACCTGTTGACCGTGGTGGTGGGAAACCTGCGCTCCCTGAAGAATGAGGTCGACGCGAACCTGGCCGAGGAGTACATCGAGCCGGCGATCCGGGCTGGCGATCGTGGCGTCGACATCACGCGCCGGCTGCTGGCGTTCGCGCGTCGTCAGCCGCTCGAGGCCATCGCGGTGAATGTCGCGCACATCGTCACGAGGACTGCCGACCTGCTACGGGGGTCACTGCCCAGTACCATCGCCATCACGTGCAGCGTCGAGGCGAGCCCATGGTCCGCGATGTCGGACCCCAATCAGCTGGAGAGCGCGCTGGTGAACCTGGCGCTCAACGCCCGGGACGCCATGCCCAGGGGCGGCACCCTGACCATGGGCGTGGCGAACCAGACATTCCCGGCCGGGGCTCTGTTCGGCGACCATCCGGTCACCGGCGAGTTCGTCAACATCGGCGTGACCGACACCGGCACCGGGATCGATCCGGCGACACTGTCCCGGGCGTTCGAGCCGTTCTTCACGACGAAGCCGTTCGGCATCGGCAGCGGCCTCGGTCTCAGCATGGTGTATGGCTTCGTCAAGCAATCCGGCGGACATATTCGGATCGTCAGCGAAGTCGGCAAGGGCACGTGCGTCTCTTTCCTCTTGCCGCGCGCCCACCGTATTCCACAGGTCGACACGCCGGCGCAGGAGCGACCGCGCTCCCGCGGCCGGGGGGAGCTCGTGCTCCTCGTCGAGGACAATGACGACGTGCGGCTGGTCATTCGCCGGGACCTTCTCGAGCTGGGGTACAACGTGATCGAGGCCAGGGACGGAGTCGAGGCCGATGGCCTGCTGAAGACCGTCCCCGACATCAAGGTGCTGGTGTCCGACGTCATCATGCCCGGCGGACTCACGGGCCCGGCCCTTGCCGCGCGGGCACGAGAGGAGCGGCCCGAGATCAGGATCGTCCTCATCACCGGATACGTCGATGGTGAGGACGGACAGGCGCCCCGGCCCGAGAACGTGGAGCTCCTGCGCAAGCCGCTCGAGAAGGAACAGCTCGCGCGGGCCATCGATCGATGGTGACGAGCCGCGTCGAGACGCGAGCGAAAGAGCTCGTCTTCGTCCTCGAAGACGAGGCTGATGTCGCGCGGATCATCTGCGGCACCCTCAAACAATTCGACTTCGAGACCGAACACTTCAGCCACGGGCACGAGATCCTGCGGCGCATCACGCGCAAGATGCCGGCGATCTGCCTCGTGGACCTCGGCCTGCCGGATCTCGACGGCCTGGAGGTCCTGCGCCAGCTGCAGGAAAGCGGCACCGCCACCATCGTGCTGACGGGCCGGGGCGATGTCACCGATCGCGTGCTCGGCCTCGAGCTCGGGGCCGACGACTACATCGTCAAGCCGTTCGCGCCGAGGGAGCTGGTGGCCAGGATCAGCTGTGTCCTCCGACGGCTGCAGAAGAGCACGTCCATCGGCTCCCATAACGTCGCGCATTTCTCGGGCTGGACGTTCGACGTGGACGCCCACCGCTTGATCTCTCCCGAGGGCGAGCACGTCAGTCTGAGCCGGGCCGAGACCCAGCTCCTGGAGCTGTTCGCCCGCGCTCCCAACCGCGTGCTCACGCGAGCTTACATCCTCGACGTGACCGGAGGGGCGCCCACGTTCGACCGGACCATCGACGTCAGGGTTTCGCGCCTGCGGCAGAAGCTCGAGTCTGATCCGCAGAATCCGCGGATCCTGAGAACCGTCTATGGCTCCGGGTATCTCTTCACGAGTACCGTTCGGTGGACCAAGGCGCACTGACCTGAGATCACCCTGCCGGGACTCCCGCGCTAGCGGGAGACGCGGTAGCGCTTGAGCGCGTCGGGATCGACCCTCGCGCCGAGGCCGGGCGCATCGGTGAGGCAGAGCACACCGCGGTCGAGCTTCACCGGTTCGACCACCACGTCGCCGGCCATCTTCAGCGGACCGACGGCCTCGCAGCCCGGCAGGACCGCGGCGCTCGTCGCGGCCACGGCGGCCTCGGCGAGCGTCGAGAGCGTGAGGCCGAAGCCGTGGCCGACGACGACCCGAAGACCGGCGGCCGCCGCGCACTCGATCATCTGCCGCGTGCGCGTGAGTCCGCCCTGCTTCATCACCTTCACCTTCACGATGTCTGCGGCCTCGAAGCGGATGATGTCGATGAGCGAGGCCGGCCCCGTCACGCTCTCGTCGGCCATGAGCGGAATGCCGATCGCCCGCCGAATCTCGGCCAGACCGGCGATGTCGGTCCGCGCAATCGGCTGCTCGACGAGCGTCAGCGCGTATGGCTCGAGTCGCCGGATGAGCGGCACTGCCTCGACGCGGGTGAGGCTCTCGTTGAAATCCACGCGCAGCGCCAAGCGGTCTCCGACGGCCGCGCGGACGGCCGCGACCCGCGCGATACCCTCGTCGCCGGCGCCCGAGATCTTGATCTTCGCGGTCGTGAACCCGCGACGCAGCCACTCGCCGGCCTCGGTCGCGGCCTGCGCGGGCGGCACCGTCCCGATCCACGCGTTCAGCGTCACCTCCCGCGTCAGCGCGCCGCCGAGGAGCGAGTGGACCGGCACGTCGAGCGCGCGCCCCTTCACGTCGAGCAGGGCCATCTCGATCGCGGCTTTCGCCTCGAAGCCGTCGGCCACCTCGCCGTCCATGAGCTCGAGCGCGCGATGGAGATTGAAGGGATCAGCGCCCACGAGCGCCGGCGCGAGCCGCGCGACGACGTCGTGGACGTCGACGGCCGACACGAGCGAATAGCCGGGAGTCGGATCGACGTTGCCCCAGCCCTCGACGCCGGCATCGGTCGTGACACGGACGAGCACGCTGCGCTGCAGGGCGGTGGTTCCGTGCACGCCGTGGACGGGTGTCGCGAGGGGGACGTCCACGAGGACGGGCTCGGTCGCGAGGATGCGCATCATGTTCTCATCAGGCGTCGGGCGTCCCGAGCCAGAACGGTGTGGTCTTCCCGATCGATTCCAGGTACGCGCGCCGCTCCGCCGCGCGGCGTGGATACCACGCCGACAGGTAATCGGCGTCCAGCATGTGGCGGCGCGTCTGGGTACCGAAGAAGCCGGCGAGCTCGACGAGGGTGATGAAGCCCTCCGCGCCGCGCGTCTGGAACACCGGCCAGCGGCGGGCGTGCTCTTCCGACCGGAAGAGGTTCATGCCGGTTCAGAGGAACTGCGGCTTGCCCCGCGACGCGCCGAAGCCATAATTCAGATGACCGACGACCTCGGGCGGGTCGAGCCAGACGATCCGGCCGTCGCGCATCTCGACCGTCACGGGGTCGCCGCAGTCGAGGCAGGGCGCGTCGATCCGCACCGTCTCGCCCGGAAAGAGCCAGGTGACGGAGGTCGCCTCGAAGCCGCACTGCGCGAACCATCGCTGCTCGCCGCGCGCGCTGATCCGATACTGCGTCGGCAGATTGTTCAGCGGCGGGAACGATGCGATGTAATCTGTCTCGGGATGGAGCCACCCGATCGGATAGGCCTGCATCACGTCGTGGAGCGTGCGGCGGCCCTCTTCGGTTGACAGCCCGAGAGCGCGCGCGAGCTCGGCATAGTGTGGCGCGCGGCCCGTCTCGACGAGCCCTCGCATGATGCGCTGGAACATCCGGTCCATAAGGCGCGGCTCGGCCATCCGACAGGTTTATAGCACGCCCGCGTCGTCCGTCGGCGGCCGGGTACAATCATTCCTCGGTGAGAGCCATGTCCACCCGCGCACGCCTGCGTCCGTGAGCGCCGCCCTCGAGCTCGAGCCCGTCCCCTGCCCGCTCTGTGGCGGCCGCGACGTGACCACGCTGGGCTGGCTGCACGACGTCGCGCTCGGCGTGCCCGGCCGCTTTCCGCTCGCGCGCTGCCGCGGCTGCGGGCTGCTGCAGCAGAATCCGCGCGTGCGCGAGGACCAGCTCGACCGCGCGTACCCCGACAACTACCCGCCGCACACGCGCGACGCCGAGATGCCGCGCATGCTGCGACACGCGGGGCCGGCCGTGCGCTGGGCGCTCGCGACCTGGCTCGGCTACCAGCACCTGGCGACCTCCCACACCGGCGCGCCCGCCCGAGGGTGGGCGCGGCTGCACCGGCGCAAGATCCGCGAGAACTTCCCGCCGTGGATCGGCCAGGGGCGCCTGCTCGACGTCGGCTGCGCCAACGGACGATTCTTGCACCAGATGAAAATGGTGGGCTGGCGCGTGGCCGGCGTCGAGATCGATCCGGTTGCGGCGGCCAAGGCGAAGGCGGTGACGCCCGACGTGTTCGTCGGCGATCCGGTGAAGGCGCCGTTCGCCGCCGGCGCCTTCGACGTCATCACCTCGTTCCACGTCGTCGAGCACCTGCCGCGGCCGCTGGCCGCGCTCGCGCGCATGATCGGCTGGCTCGCGCCGGGCGGGCTCCTGATCGTGGAGGTGCCCAACGCCGGCGGCGCCGGCGGCCGGCTGTTCGGCCGCTACTGGATCGGGCTCGACTTCCCGCGCCATCTCGTGCACTTCACGCCGGCGACGATGACGGCGATGGTGGAGCGCGCCGGCGGCCGCGTGGTGGCGGCCTCGCATCGCACGAAGCCCCGCTATCTCACGCGGAGCCTGCGGCACTGGCTGCGCGAGCAGCCGGGCGCGCGCCACCGTCTGACGCTGGCCGCGCTCGACAGCCGACTGGGCCGCGGCGCCGCCAAGCTCACGCTCGAGCTGCTCATGCCGATCAACCGCCCGCTCGGCCTCGGCGAGGTCGTGCGGTACTTCATCCGTCGCGCCTGAGGCTCACACAGGGAGGCGAACATCATGGCCGACCGCGCCGCCACCTCCGGAACGAAGGACGAGCTGCTCAACCAGGCCGCGCGCGACTACAAGGCGCTCCACGAGACGCTGACCGGCCTGAACGAGGCGCAGATGACCGAGGTGTGGCTCGGCACGTGGTCCGTCAAGGACATCGTCGCCCACATCTCGGGCTGGCACCGCGAGATGGGTCCGGCGCTCGAGCGCCTCGCGCGCGGCGAGAAGCCCGTGCCCGCCGGCGTGTCCTACGACGACGTCGACGCCTGGAACGCGAAGTTCGCGGCCGCGAAGAAGGGCACGTCGGTGGCCGACGTGCTGCTGGAGTTCGACAACTCGCACGAGTACTTCATGCACGCGGCGGCCGGCGTGCCCACCGAGCGATTCCAACCCGGCAAGACCGCGTGGAAGCTCGTGGACGGCAACAGCGCCCACCACTACCGCGAGCACGCCCAGCAGATCCGCGCCTGGCGGAAGTCTCGCGGAGTGTGACAGGTTCCTAGCGGCCGCCGTTCACGCCGGCGAATTTCACCCGGCACTTGAGCCCGGCGGGCAGCTTCAGATCGGGGTTCGGCAGCGCGAGCCGCACGCCGAACGTGCCGCTCGCGGCGTCGATCACGCGGTCGACGACGGTGACCCTGGCGCCCCACGTTCCGCCCACCGGCGCCTCTGGATACACTTCGGCCGTCTGGCCAACTCTGATGCGGCCGAACATCGCGACGGGCACGATCATCTCGACGCGGAGCGGATCGGTCTGGGCCAGTCGGACAATGGGTGCCTGCTTGGTGAACTCGCCGCTGGTCAACAGCCGCTCGACGACGACGCCGTTGATCGGGCTCCGGATGGTCTTGAGCTCGAGGACCGCCTTGGCGCGCTCGAGCTCGGCCTTCGCCAATCGCTTCTCTTCGGTGGCATCGAGTAATTCGTACTCGGCGAGATACTTGGCCGTCTCCGCTTCGTCCATGTCCTTGATCGCGACGAGGTCCTTCTTGAACATCTCGAGCGTCCGGACGTAGCGGCGATCGCCGAACTCCACCCGGGTCTGGCCCGACTTCATGGCCGACTCCTTGTCCGCCTTCACCTGGGCCAGGAGCACGGCCGCGCGCTCGACGCTCGACTCCATGGTGGCGACGATCTGTCCGGTTTTGACCAGGTCGCCGCGATCGACGTGCACCTTGTCCAGCACCCCTTCGAGCGGAGCACTCACTGCGACGGTGGCCTCGGGGTAGATGAGGCACTCGAGGCTCTGCGGCGGCTGGCCTCGCACCACGGCCGGCGCCAGCAGCAGACTGATCAGGACACTCGCTGGGAGACGACGCTTGAGCCTCACGCGACCACCTCCTTCACTCGCCACGGCCCGAAAAGGCCAGGGCGTTTTCCATGTGGTCGTCATATCGGAGCAGGTCCCGGCGCATCCGCGAGTACAGACGCTCCGCCGTCTTCTGGGCGAGCCGGACCCGGAGGGGTTTGGCCCCGAGCCAGTGTGCCCACATGGCGTGGCGGACGACTTCGTCCTCCAGGGACGCGAACGCCTCGTGCGTCCCGGGATCCCCCTGCCGACCGCACCGGCCGGACAGCTGCCGGTCGATCCGACCCGCCTCGTGGAACTCGGTCGCGATCACGTGGAGCCCGCCGAGGTTGACGACGCCCTCCGCCAGCCGGATGTCGGTGCCGCGGCCGGCCATGTTGGTCGCGACGGTGATCCGGCCGCGCTCGCCCGCCTTCGCCACGATCTCGGCCTCGTCGCTGTCCTGCCGCGCGTTGAGCACCACGTGCGGAAGATGGACCCGATTGAGGAGCAGGCTCAGGTGCTCGGAGGCGCCGACCGACCGGGTGCCCACCAGGATCGGCCGGCCCTGGACGTGGACCTCGGCGATGCGGCGGACGATCGCCGCCCACTTCTCGTCCTCCGTCGCACAGACATGCGGCTCGAGGGCCCGTCTGTTCAGCGGACGGTTGGTCGGCACCCGAACGACGGGCATCCGGTACACCGCCCAGAGCTCGCCGGCCACTTCCTTGGCGGTGCCGGTCATGCCGGCCAGGCGGAGGTAGCGGCGGAAGAAGCGCTGGTAGCTGATGCGGGCCAGCGGGTCGCGGCGGTTGGTCAGCTCGCAGTGCTCCTTCACCTCGACCAGCTGGTGCAGGCCCTGCTCCCAGGCGCGGTCGGCCATGATCCGGCCGGTGAACTCGTCGATGATCTGCACGCGGCCGTCGCGGACCAGGTAGTGCTTGTCGCGCTCCATCTGGTAGAGCGCGGTGAGCCCCTGGCGGATCAGCTCCTCGCGGCGGTGCCGGCCCGTCCACAGCCCGCCGTGCGGCGTCGCCAGCTCCGCGATCCGCTCGCGGCCCGCGGTCGTCAGCTCGATCGGGCGGTCGGGGCGGCTCAGCGCGAAGTCGCGAGGCGCCGTCAGCGCGGTGGCGATCTCGAGCGTCGTCTCGTAGAGCTTCCGCTCCGGCGCGTCGTCCCCTGCTCCCGAGATGATGAGCGGGGTGCGCGCCTCGTCGACCAGGACGCTGTCGGCCTCGTCGACGATCGCGTAGACCAGGCCCCGCAGCAACAGCCGCCGCACCCGCGCGTCCGACCCCCCGAGCCGCTCGAGCTGCAGCTGCAGCCGCGACGGATGCCCGCGCAGGGTAATCCGGTCGCGCAGGTAGTCGAAGGCGATCTCCTTGTTGGTCACATAGGTGATGTCGCAGGCGTAGGCGGTCCGGCGCTCGTCGGGGGCCAGGCCGTGGACGACCAGCCCGACGCGCAGCCCCAGCGCGCGGTAGATGGGGCCCATCCACTCGGCGTCGCGCTTGGCGAGGTAATCGTTGACGGTCACGATGTGCACCGGCCAACCGGCCAGCGCGGCCGCCGAGGCGGCGAGCGTCGCCGTCAACGTCTTGCCCTCGCCCGTCTCCATCTCGGCGACCGCGCCGTCCAGCAGGACGGCGCCGCCGATCATCTGGACGTCGTAGTGCCGCTGCCCGATGGTCCGGTCGGCCGCCTCGCGCACCAGGGCGAAGACGCGCGTGATCAGCTCCCCGCGGAACCCCTCGCGGCGCAGGCGCTCGCCCAGCTCGGAGGCCGAGCGCCGGAGCATCGCGTCGGTGACGCCGTCCAGCGCGCGGCTGCAATCGGCGATCTCGGCGACGAGCCGGCCCCACTGCGGGGCGCGTCGGCGGTGGCGCACGGCCACGCCGCGCGCCCGGTGGACGGCGCGCTCGATCCACCCGTCCCGCTCCGACTCGCGCTCGGCGTACGCGGACGAGATCGGCGGCAGCAGCGCGCTGCCGCCGGACGCCTGGCGCCGCATCGACGGGCGCCACGGCTTCGCCGAGGCGCCCGGAGCATGGGGGGTTTGGGGGGCCATCTCGGGGCCCCCCATCTCGCTAGACATCGAAGCGGGCGAGGAAGAGCTGGCGCAGCTCGAAGTACCACTGGTTGGCCAGCGGCGTCCACCCATGGTCGAAGCGGACGTAGACGCGGCCGCCGACGTCCACCAGGCCCGTGGCCGAGGGCACGTCGAGGTCGAGCTGAAACACCTTGCCGAGCGCGGTCACGCCCTGCGGGTCGCGCGGATCGGTCACGATGTTGCCGCCCCCGGCGCTGCCGAGCGCGGGCGACGGCAGCTGCTCGCGCGCGCCCGGCACCTCGCGCGTGAGCATGGCGGGTCGGGGATCGTCCAGCCGCTCGGCCAGCCGCACCTCGATCCCGTGGCGCCGGTGACGGACGAGGTCGATGTTGGCCTGGCCCACGACCGCTCGCACGGTCACGCGCTGCAGATCGAGCACGTACGCCAGCAGGTCGCCCTTCTTCACGAAGCGGCCGGGCAGGCTCTCGGGCTGCGGGATGATGAAGGTGCCCTCGGTGTTCGCGCGCAGGATGAGCCCCGCCAGCCGCTGGCGGACGCGCGCCAGCTCCTCCACCGAGTAGCGCAGCTCCTCCTCCACGATCTGCATGCGCACGGTGTCGTTCGGCCGCTCGGCGTCGTATCGGGCGCGCAGCTCGCGCACCCGCGCCTCGGCCACGGCCTCGCGCGAGGCGAGCTCCTGGTTGCCGAGGACGACGAGCGCGTCGCCGGGTTTCACACGCACGCCCGGACGCGCGGCCAGCCGTTCGATGAAGCCCTCGGTGTCGGGCCGCACCAGCGCCTCCTCGGGCACCCAGACGACGCCCTCTGCGCGCGTGCGATGCGGCATCGGGATGATCGCGAGCAGGAGCACCACGGCCACGGCGACGCCCGACGTCACGAGGACCGCGCGGGTGCGCGTTCGGCGCAGCCGCGGGCTGTGCGCCAGGTAGCGCACGCCCTTCATGAGCGGCACGACCACCCACATGCTCAGCGTCAGCAGCAGCAGGCCAACCGCGACGTAGAAGACGCGGTCGAGCAGGAAGAACGCGATCGCGACGACGACGAGGATCCGGTACAGGAACGAGCCGACCCCGTACAGCACGAACCAGACCCGCTCGCCCGGTGTCGCCTGCGGCGGCTCGGCGTCGAGCACCCCGAACAGGTACCGCTCGGCGGCCCAGCCGAGCCACGTCCGTGAGCGCGTGTAGAGGTTCGGGATCTCGAGCAGATCGACGAGCATGTAGTAGCCGTCGTAGCGCAGCAGCGGGTTGCCGTTGAAGAGCACGGTCGAGATGCCGGCGAGGATGATCGCGTAGTGCGCGAGCGAGCGGGCGACGCCCGGCTGGGCGCCCAGCCACACATAGAGCGCCACCGAGGCGATGACGAGCTCCACCATCATGCCGGCGCCGCCGACGACGAAGCGCCGCCACTTGCTGCCGAAGGCCGTCGCCGACGACGCGTCGACGTACGGGATCGGCGTGAAGACGAGGAGCATCACGCCCATGTCGTGGACCTCGCCCCCGTACGCCTTGATGGCCGCGGCGTGGCCGAGCTCGTGCAGGGCCTTGATGATCGGGAAGAGCAGGAACAGCGCCAGCGCGTTCTCGGGCGTGGTGACGCGGTCGATGAAGTTCTCGGTGAGCGCCTCCCAGTGCACGGCCATGAGGACGAGGGCGGGGACCACGATGGCCAGCCACGGCACCAGACCGAGCGGCGCGAACAGCGGCCGGAACCACGGCAGCAGCCGCCGCAGCAGCGGCTCGGGATCGAGGACGTGGAAGCGCCAGGAGAGCGGGCTCAGCCACTGGCTCATCAGCTGCCGCCGCGACATCTGCTGGCCGCGCCGCAGCAGCTCGGCCGTGTCGGGCGGCACCTCGCACTGCAGCACGTCGGCGGAGTGCAGCTGGCTCAGCAATAAAATCAGCTCGTCCTGGGTCGGCGCGTCGTCGCCGAGCTGCGCGACCGCGAGGTCCCAGAGATCCTGCACGGTGCGGCGGCCGTCCATGAGGCCGATGAGCGCGTAGCTCGCGGGGTGGAAGCGGTAGACGCGGTTGCTGGCGACGTCGCGCAGGACGTACCACGTCTGGCCGCGATACTGATGGCGCGCGATGAGGGCGTTCGTCCGGATGCGCGGCGTGAGCGTCGCGACCCGGTACCACGCGGCGCTGAAGATTGGCCGTGGCATCAATCGTCGTGGGGGGCCCCGACATGGCCCCCCACACCCCCCAGGGCGGCTCGGAACGCCCCGGCGGAGCCGTGGCGCTCCTCGATCACGGCAGCCATTTCCAGAGCTGCAGGCGGAGCCAGTCGATCACCTGGCGAGTCCAGATCCAGGCGTAGAGCCGGCGGTCGATCTCGACCTTGCCCACGCCCTCCATGCCGGGGCGCAGGCGCTCGATCTGGCGATCGAGCTTGGCCTCGACGCGGAAGAAGTTGTGGCCTTCCTTCGCGGTCGAGACCGGCGTGACCTTCTCGACGACGAACGCCATCGGCTCGGACGGGCTGCCCGTGAGCAGCAGCCTCCCGCCCTGCCCGACCTTCACGTACGTGACGTCGCGCTCGTTCACCTGCAGGACCACCCGGTAGGCGTCGAGCGGCGCGAGCTCGAAGAGCACCTGGCCGCGCTCGACGGGGGCGGCCAGCGACTGGCTGAGGTCGCCGGTCACGATGATGCCGCGGAACGGCGCGGTGAGCCGCGTGTGCGCGAGCTGGTAGTCGATCAGCGAGACCTCGCTCTTGGCCTGATCGATCTGGGCGGTCAGGATCACGACCGCGGCCCAGTTGCGGTTGGCCATCGCCTGGTGGTATTGCCGCACGAGCTGCTCCTGCTGGCTGAGCCACTTGAGCCGGTTGAGCCGCAGCTCGCGGTCGTCGAGGGTGGCCATGAGCGCGCCCTGCCCGACGATGTCGCCGGCGCGGGCGGGTGCCTGCGCGACGTAGCCGGCGAACGGCGCCGTCAGCGCCTGGCGGATCACCGGCTCCAGGGTGGCGGCGGACGCGACACGGAAGTCGCCCCGCACCGTGGCGAGGAGCACCACGGCGATCGCCGCCATCGCCAGCGCGATCTTGAGCTTGAGGTGGCTGGGACCGACGACGCGCCGGACCAGGTCGCGCGCAGAGTCCGCGATCTTGGCGCCGAGCCACCGGTCGTCGCGCCGGCCGCGCTCGAGGATCGGTCCCGCCAGCGCGGCGAGGACCTCGATCAGCTCGAGCGTCACCGCGTCGAACGGCTGGTCGGCGGGCCGCTCCACCGTCAGCGCGCCGAGCACACGGCCGCCCTCCACGAGCGATGCCGTGCACACGGCGCCGCCGGCGCCGTGCTGGCGGGACAGCTCGGCGTGCGCGCGCGCCACCTGCGGTCGCCAGTCGACGGGCTGCGGCCACACCACGACGGCGCGCTGGTCCATCGCCTCGTCCATCGCCTGCTCGACCGCGCGCACCAGGTTGCTGTTGCCGGAGAACTTCGCGCTGTGCGACACCGCGACCACGCGCGCGTGGCCGCCGTGCCCGAAGCCGAGCGTCACGCGCTCCGCGCCCAGCCGCGTCGCCACCGCGGTGACGAAGGCGGTGGCGGAAGCCCTGAAGCGCTCGTGCCCGAAGCCGGCGGCCACGAGGTCGAGCACGGTCTGCAGCCGGTCGCGCACGACGGCGGCACGCGAGGTGTCGCGGCGCAGCCGCGAGATCTCGAGCCAGGCCACGCCCCACTTGAGGTGGCGAACGATCGCCTCGGCCTCGCGGTCGGTGCGCGCCGGCACGTCGACGGCCACCACGCCCTGCAGCTCGCCCTCGGCCTCGAGCGGCAGCGCGACGTCGTAGCGTACGCGCGGCGGCGCCGTGGGCTCGGTCTCGCTCTGCGGCTGCGGGACCGGCACGATCACGGCGCGGCGCTGCTGCAGCGCGCGCTCGGCGACCTGGCCGAGGTGCGGGCGCGCGCGGCGGCCGTCGGGCCAGAGCGCGGCGGGCACGAAGCGGCCGGGCTCGGGTCCCTTGAGGACGAGGACGCCGCTGGTGACGCCCGGGATCATGCGGCACTGCAGCGTCAGCCAGGTGCGGGCGAACGCCTCGGGGCCGGTGGCCTCGTCGAACTGGCGCCAGAGCAGGTCGTCGGGATCGGGGGGAGCGTCGGTGCGGCGGTCGGTGCGAATCGAGATGTCGTCCCTCAAATCGAGATGTCATCCATCAATGGATTGACCCGGCACTCAGCGCGTGATGCAGTCGGCCCCACCCGGCCGCGGGTGCGTTCGCTGTTCGCTCGAACGCTGCGCGCCGGCCATTCTCATCGAGCGCCTCACCCGATGGCAAGGGAAATCTGTGGGACGCGTGGCGGCTGAGTCGGCCCTCAGGCGTCTCCGGTGGCGGGGCGGTCCACCCTGTCCTTGAGGGCAGCCGCGACGCCGTCGGCCAGCTCGCTCGGCGTGAACGGCTTGAGCACGATGGTCTGCACGCCCGCCGCGTTCGCCTGCTTCATCACCTCGCGCGTGCCGTGGGCCGTGATCATGAGCACGCGCAGGCCGGGCCGCAGCCCCCACGCGCGCCGCACGAAGTCGAGGCCGTTCAACTCCGGCATCTTGTAGTCGACGACCACGAGGTTGGCCGGGCTCTCGCCCAGCTTCGCCAGCGCCTCGTCCGCACGGGTGTAACCGTGCACGGTGTGGCCCTTGGCCTGGAGCACCTGCACGCACATCCGCACGATGGCGGGCTCGTCGTCGACGACGATGATCGTCATGCGCTGGCGCGGCGCCGCTCGTCGGCGCGCAGCTTGTACTCCACCGAGTCGACCAGGGCCAGCCAGGAGGCCTCGATGATGTTGTCGGCCACGCCCACGGTGCCCCACGTCTCCTGCGCGTCGCCGGAGGTGATCAGCACGCGCGTCTTGGCCGCCGTGCCCTTCGACTCGTCGAGGATGCGCACCTTGTAGTCGAGCAGGCGCATCTCCTTGAGGTTCGGATAGAACTCCTCGAGCGCCTTGCGCAGCGCGTGGTCGAGGGCGTTGACGGGGCCGTTGCCCGCCGCCGCCGTGTGCTCGAGCATGCCCTTCACGCGCACGCGCACCGTAGCCTCGGCCACCGGCCCGCCGTCGCCGCTCTGCTCCTCGACGATCACCCGGTAGGCGTCGAGCTCGAAGTACGCACGGTACCGGCCGAGCGCGCGCTCCATCAGGAGCTCGAACGAGGCCTCCGCGCCCTCGAACTGGAAGCCCTCGTCCTCGAGCTGCTTGAGCCGGTCGAGGATGCGCCGCGAGTCGGGTGTGTCGCGGTCGAGATCGATGCCGTACTCGCGCGCCTTCCAGAGGATGTTCGACTTGCCCGCGAGCTCGGAGACGAGGACGCGGCGGTGATTGCCGACGGCGCCGGGGTCGACGTGCTCGTACGTCTCGGGATGCTTGACCACCGCGGAGACGTGCATGCCGCCCTTGTGCGCGAACGCAGAGTCGCCGACGTAGGGCTGCGCGTCCCACGGCTTGCGGTTCGCCAGCTCCGACACGAACCGCGAGGCGTCGCGCAGCTCCTTCAGCTTGCTCGCGGGAACGCAGTCGAGCCCCATCTTCAGCACGAGGGTCGGGATGATCGAGATGAGGTTGGCGTTCCCGCAGCGCTCGCCGTAGCCGTTGATCGTCCCCTGCACCTGCGACACGCCCTCGCTCACCGCGGCCAGCGAGTTGGCCACCGCGCACTCGGCATCGTTGTGGACGTGAATGCCGAGCGGCGTCTTCACGTGCCTGGTGACCTCGCGCAGGATCGCGGTGAGCTCGTGCGGCAGCGTTCCCCCGTTGGTGTCGCAGAGCACGAGCCAGTGCGCGCCCGCGGTCTCGGCCGCGCGCAGCGTCGCCAGCGCGTACTCGCGGTTGGCGCGGAAGCCGTCGAAAAAGTGCTCGGCGTCGAAGATCACCTCGTCCATCCTCGGACGCAGGTACGCGATGGTGTCCTCGATCATCGCGAGGTTCTCGTCCAGCGTGGTGTCGAGGGCGGCCGCCACGTGGAAGTCCCACGACTTGCCGACGATCGTCGCCACCGGCGCGCCCGCTTCCACAAGGGCCTGCATGTTGGCGTCGTTCGCGGCCGCGCCCCCGGCCCGGCGGGTCATGCTGAAGGCGGCGAGCTTGGCGTGCTTGAGGTTGACGTCCTGCATGCGGCGGAAGAACCGGAGGTCCTTGGGGTTACTGCCCGGCCAGCCACCCTCTATATAGTGGATGCCGAGCGCGTCCAGCCTGGAGGTGAGCCGGACCTTGTCCTCCATGGAAAAGGAGACGCCCTCGCCCTGGGTCCCGTCGCGCAAGGTTGTGTCGTAAATCTTGATGAGACGGCGCAAATTTCGCTCCCCTCGCGGCCCGAGCATGATGCGCTCCCCCCGCGCCGGGTGTCAAGCCTGCGGGGTCGGCGAGCCTCCATGACCCGGGGTCTTGGACACGGCCGAGGGGGCTCGGGTGGCGAAGCTGACGCCCCAGTCGGGGTCCGATCGGCCATCGATGAACAAGCGCCAGACAAAGCGTCGGCCATGAGCCAGCGGCATCGGGCCGATGTTGATGACGACCGGCATGTCGATGGGGCTGCCCGCGAGCACCCCGGCGGGGCGGCCCACCTCGAAGTCGGCGGGAATCTCGAGGGCGATCGGGTCCTCGTTCCGCGCCGCCACGCGGACGGGACGCCCGTCATCGTCGAGCAATCTCAAGACCAGCGTGTGGCGCTTGTTGGTCTCGTCCCACGGGACCTCGACCTTGAGGGCGATGGCATAGGGCGTCGGCTCCGGGCCCATCACCGACCACCCGCCGCCCATGATGTAGAGCTTGCCGTTCACCGCCTGCGCCGCATCGGCCAGCATCATGGTAACTTTCATCGCGCGAGCGATGATCGCGGCAGGGCGCCGCGGGTGTCAAGGTCGGCGGCACCGCCGCTGCAAGAGGTGCAAGTCATGAAACCACTGGCCATTGTCGGCATCCTCCTGATCGTGCTCGGCTTCGTCGCCCTCGCGTCCCAGGGCATCACCTACACCACGCTGGAGAAGGTCGTGGATCTGGGCCCGCTGAAGGTGGAGAAGAAAGAGGAGAAGACGATCCCGCTGCCGCCGGTCCTCGGCGCCATCGCGCTGGTCGGCGGCATCGTGCTGCTGATCGCGAGCTCGCGCGGACGCGGCTAGTTGAACGTGGGGGCTGGCGCCCCTCAATGACGGGCGAGTTTCGCTTCCAGGCCCGCCTTCACCGCGGGCCACTCGTCGTCGAGAATCGAGTAGTAGACCGTGTCGCGCTGGTAGCCCTTCACTCGCATGTGCCGGCGCAGCACGCCCTCGCGCGCGGCGCCCAGCCGCGCGATCGCCTCCTGCGAGCGGACGTTGCGCCCGTCCGTCTTGAGGGCCACGCGCACGCAGCCGAGCGTCTCGAAGCAGTGCCGCAGGAAAAGATACTTGGACTCCGTGTTGGCGGGCGTACGCCAGTAGTCGCGGCCGAGGAACGTCGCGCCGATCTCCACCTGGCGGTCCGCGGGCCGCACGTCGAGCAGCCGCGTCGAGCCGATGGCGCGGCCCGTCGCGTTCCACACCTGCGCGTAGACGATCGACTGGCCGCGCGCCATCGCCTCCTTCGCCTCACGCACGAGGGCCAGCGTCTCGGCGAGCGACGTCGGTGGCTCCCACGCGAGGTAACGGCACACTATGCACTACACGACGCCGGCGGCGCGCAGACGCTTGACCTCCGCTGGACGCAGGCCGAGCACGCGCGTGAGGACGGCGTCGGTGTCGCCACCGAGCACGGGCGCGGCGCTCTTCGCCTTGCCCGGCGTGCCGTGCAGCCGGATCGGCACGCCCATCATCCGCACCGCGCCCGCCTTCGCATGCGGGAGCGTCACCACCATGCCGCGCGCTTTCAGGTGATCGCTCTCGCACACCTCCGGCACCGTGCGGATCCGCCCAGCCGGCACCCCGACGGCCTCCAGGCGCTTGAGCCACTCCTCGGCGGGCCGCGCCCCGAGGATCTGGTTGAGCAGCGGCACCAGCGTCGCGCGGTGCTCGACGCGCGACGCCTCGCTGGCGTAGCGCGCGTCCTTCGCGAGGTCGGGGCGCTCGAGCGCGACGCAGCAGCGCTCCCACAGCGAGTTGTTGGCGACGCCGAGCACGAGATACGCGTCGGAGGCCTTGAAAACCTCGTACGGCACGATCGACGGATGCTCGTTGCCCCGCCGCGCCGGCGTGCGCCCGGCGTTCAGGTACATGCCGGCCTGGTAGGTCAGCAGCGAGGCCATGACGTCGAGCATGGCGATCTCGACCTTCTGGCCGCGCCTGGTGCGCTGGCGCGCGAGGAGCGCGAGGGTGACGCCGTGGGCGCCCGACATGCCGGCCACCAGGTCGGCGATGGAGTTGCCGACCTTCACCGGCGGGCCATCGGCGAATCCCGTCACGTCCATCACGCCCGACTCGGCCTGAATGATCAGATCGTATCCGCCGCGATGCGCCTCTGGACCTGATTCGCCGAATCCAGACATCGCGCAATAGATGAGCCTCGGATTCAGCTTCGACAGGGTCGGGTAGCCGAGACCGAGCTTCTCCATCGTGCCCGTGCGGAAGTTCTCGAGCAGGACGTCGCTCTTCTTCGCGAGGCGCTTGAGCAGATCCCGGCCCTCGGGCGCCTTGAGGTTGAGCGTGACGCTCTTCTTGTTGCGGTTGACGGACATGAAGTACGTGGACTCGTCGCCCGCGAACGGCGGCCAGCCGCGCGTGTCGTCGCCCTTGCCCGGCTCCTCGATCTTGATGACCTCGGCGCCCATGTCGCCCAGCAGCATCGCGCAGTACGGTCCGGCCAGGACGCGCGTGAGGTCGAGGACGCGGATCCCCTTCAACGGCTGGTCAGCTCGCGGCACCGCCTCGTCCTTTCATGACCCGCTTGGCCAGGCTCCGCGCGATGGCGTTGACGCGATCGCCGGCGTGTCCGGCGCGCCGCCAGAACAGGCGCGCGCGCTCCAGCGCCCCCATGTGCGAGAAGTAGTAGATGTTGTCGACGGCCTCGATGGCCACGATGGACCCGATGCGGAGCCCGCGCGTCTCGGTGCCGTGACACACGAAGCGGGCGCCGCCTTCGAGCTCGACGATGGCGATGTGCAGCGGCGAGCGGAAGCCCTCGGGCGCCGCGTGCAGCGTCGTGAACGTGATGACCTGACCGACACCGCGCACGCTCGTCGGCGTCATCGGAACCGGGTGCCACGGACACCACGTGGCGGGCGGCGCCACCACCGCGTCGCACCGCGGGCACCGGGACGCGTCGATGGTCTCGATCATGGGCTCGCCTCGAACGGCGGGGACTCGATCCCAGGCTCGCCTCGCCTCTCGGCCGCGGCTCGCACTGCCATCACCGCTCGGCCTCTACGATCGTGACCCAGTTGTTCGTCGCGAGGCCGCCGATCGAGTGCGCGAGCGCGACCTTGCCGGAGACCTGGCGCTCGCCGCCACGGCCCGTGAGCTGCCACACGCACTCGACCACCTGCGCCAGGCCGGTGGCGGCCAACGGATGGCCGCGCCCCTTGAGCCCGCCGGAGGGATTGACGGGCAGGCGCCCGTCGAGCGCCGTCTCGCCGTCGAGCGTCGCGCGGCCGGCCTTGCCGGGCGGCACCAGGCCGAGGTCCTCGAGCGAGATCAGCTCGAACGGCGCGAACGCGTCATGGATCTCCGCGAAGTCGACGCGCGCGGGGCCGAAGCCCGCCATCGCAAAGGCCGCGCGCGCCGCGTCCCGCGTGGCCCTGAAGTGCGTCACGTCGGCGCGGTGGCGCACCGCGAGCGCGTCGGCGCCCTGCCCGATGCCGGCCACGCGCACCGCCGATCGCTCGGCCGTGAGCACGACCGCGGCCGCGCCGTCCGAGATCGGGCAGCAGTGCAGCAGCCGCAGCGGGTCGGCCACCATGCGGCTCTCCATCACCTCGTCGAGCGTCACCGGCTTCTGGAAGTGCGCGTACGGGTTGCGGGCCGCGTTCGCGTGATTCTTCACCGCGACCTGCGCGATCTCGCGCACGCCGACGCCGCGGCGTGCCATCAGCGCCCGCGTCACGAGTCCGGCCAGCGCGGGCATGGTCGCGCCGTACGCCCGCTCGTAGGGATCGATCGAGCGCCCGATGATCTCGGAGACGCGGGGCGTGGGCAAATGGGTCATCTTCTCGCCGCCGACCACGAGCACCGTGCGGTGCAGGCTGGCCGCCACCTGGGCGACGCCCGCGTAGAGCGCGGCGGCGCCCGACGACGTCGCGGTCTCCACCCGCAGCGCCGGCGTCTCGGCGAAGCCCATGTAGGTGGCGATGTTGGAGGCGAAATTGCCGTCGCCCACGAACTCCTCGGGATTCATGGTGGCGACGATGATGAAGTCGGGGCGCTCGCGTCCTGCGGCGGCCAGCGCGGCGTGCGCCGCGTCGGCCATGAGATCGCCGAGCGGCTCGCTGCGCCGCCCCACACGCGTCATCCCCGCGCCCGCAATCCAGACGTTCGGCATGGACGTCGCCCATCCTGCCGGGCGGCGCGCGAAAGGTCAATTACGGTCGGAGGCGCCCCCGACCCGCGGGAACGGGCGCCGACCGTTGTCGCCCGCCGCGCGAGCCGGGGGCCGACGGGGCGGATACGGCGCCGACGCCTCACCGGAGCCCGCGGCCGGTTGGGCACGCTCCGGGGGGCACCCGGGGGCAGTGCGCTCGGCCTTTGCCCCCGGGCGCCGTTGCGCCGGAGGCGCCGCCACGCCGAGCTCGCGGATCAGGCGCAACAAGTAGGTGCGCTGAAGGCCGAGAGCCCTCGCCGCGTGAGTGCGGTTGCCAAGCGCCTGGTGCAGCATGGCCTCGATGAGGCGCCGCTTGAAGTCGGACACCGCGCCGTGATAGCCGAGCGTCGTGTCCAGCGGCTGTGGGTCCGGAACGACGCTCATGGCGGCGACGAGGATGCGACGCGCGTGCCACGCGCGGCGCGCGCGAAATGCGCGCAGTGAGCGCGCGCGGGCGGCCGCCGGGTGCCCAGCACGCTGGGCGACGTGCACAAAAACGAAGGGCCCTCGCGGCGGCGAGAGCCCTCGACAGCCGGGTGCGGCGCCGAGCCTCAGGACTTCGTGGCGGGCTTCACCCCGGGATGGTCCTTGAAGAACTGCTTGTTCAGCTCGATGTAGTTCTTCCACTGCTCTGGCGTCTCGTCTTCCGCGAAGATCGCCTTCACCGGGCAGACGGGCTCGCACGCGCCACAGTCGATGCACTCGTCCGGATGGATGAAGAGCATCGTGTCGCCCTCGTAAATGCAGTCGACGGGGCAAACCTCGACACAGGCTTTGTCTTTCACGTTGATGCAGGGCTCGGCAATGATATACGGCATTAGGGCCTCCCGGGCTGTCTCGTCGATCTGGTCAGACCAGGCATTGTTAACTCGCCGCCCATATTGTGTCAAGCAATCCGGGCGCTTGGACTCGCGCGACGCCGCTCACTGCGTGCGCAGCCGCGGATCGAGCGCATCGCGCAGCGAATCACCGAAGAGATTGAACGCGAACACGGAGAGGCTGATCGCGAGGCCCGGGAAGATGGCCATCCAGGGCGCGGTCTCCGCGAACTCGACGGCCGCGCCGCGGAGCATGAGCCCCCACGCCGCCGTCGGCTCCTGCACGCCGAGCCCGAGGAACGACAGCGAGGCCTCGGCCAGGATCGCCTGCCCCAGAAACGCCGTCAGCATGATGAGGTACGGCGCCATCACGTTCGGCAGCATGTGGCGCAGCACGATCCGCGCGTGGCCGAAGCCGGCGGCGCGCGCCGCATCCACGAACGGCATCTCGCGGATGGCCAGGGCCGAGGAGCGGATGACCAGCGCGGAGCGCGGGATCATCGGCACCATGATGGCCATGATGAGGTTCGGGATCGAGTTGCCCAGGATGGCCACCAGCGCCAGGGCCAGCACGATCAGCGGGAACGAGAGGAACACGTCCATCACCCGTTGCAGATAGAGGTCCACGCGCCCGCCGAAGTACGCGCTGCCCACGCCGAGGATCGCGCCGAGGGTCGCGCCCAGCACCGACGCGCCGAAGCCCACCATGAGCGCGGTGCGCGAGCCGAAGATGAGCCGCGAGAGCACGTCGCGCCCGAAGGAGTCGGTGCCGAGCCAGTGCGCCAGCGACGGGCGCGCGAGCATCGCGCCGAAGTCCACCGCCTCCGGGTCGTAGGCCGCCAGCACCGGCGCCAGCAGCGCCACCGCGAACATGACGACGATGACCGCGGCGCCGACCGCGCCGAGCGTCCGCGCGCGGCAAAACTCGCGTGTGGCGGCGAGCCAGCGGGCGACCGCGCCGGGCGGCGCCGCCTCGACCGCCTCCGGAACGGGAACGCGCGCTATGGCCATGGGCTGTTGGCAAGTCCGAGGCGCGCCACGGCTGCGCCGGGGCGCGTCCGAGCGGTGGGGGGTGTGGGGGGCCATATCGGGGCCCCCCACGACACTGGACGTCTCACCGGTACCGGATACGCGGGTCGATCCACGCGTAGCCGATGTCCATCAGGAAGTTCACGACGATGAACACGCCGGCCACGAGCATGACCAGCGCCTGGATGAGCGTGTAGTCACGGTGCGCGACCGCCTGCACGAAGAGCAGCCCGAGGCCGTTGAGGTTGAACACCTGCTCGGTGACGACGAGGCCGCCGATGAGGAACGCGAACTCGAGGGCGACCACGGTGAGCACGGGCAGCATCGCGTTCTTGAGCGCGTGCCGCGCGAGGATGAGGCGCTGCACCAGCCCCTTGGCACGCGCGGTGCGGATGTAGTCCTCGCGCAGCACCTCGAGCATCGCCGAGCGCGTCATCCGCGTGGCCACCGCGGAGTAGCGATAGCCGACGGCGAGGGCGGGCCAGATGAGCTGCTTGAGGTTCTCCCACGGGCTCACCCAGAAGGGCGTGTAGATCATCGGCGGCAGCCAGTGGAACACCACGAGCAGCAGCAGGATGAACACGATGCCGAGCCAGAACGACGGCGTGGCCAGGCCGGCGATCGAGAAGATCCGCACCGCGTAGTCGATCCAGCTGTCCTGCTTGAGCGCGGCCAGCACGCCGAGCGGGATGGCCAGCACCACCGCCACCAGCGTGGCCATGATCGCCACCTGGAGCGACAGCGCGAAGCGCAGCCGGATCTCCTGCCAGATCGGCGCGCCGGTCCACATCGACTCGCCGAAGTCCAGGCGCGCGACCCCGAGCACCCACGTGGCGAACTGCCGCCAGAGCGGCTGGTCGAGGCCGAAGCGGGCGCGCTCCTTCTCCAGCACGTCCTGCGACACCGAGCCGCGGTCCCCCGCGTAGCGCAGCTCGACGACGTCACCCGGGATGACGCGGATGAGCACGAACGTCAGCAGCGCGACGCCGAGCAGCGTCGGGAACATCAAGAGGAACCGTTTCACGAGGTACTTCCACATCTATTCGGAGAGCCAGACGGCGTCGAGCTGGTTGTTCAGATAGTGGCTGGGCGTGATTGTCCAGCCCTTCACCTTGGCGAGGTGCGGGATGATCCGGTGCCACTGCAGCGTATAGATGACGTGCGCCTCCTCGTCCAGCAGCCGCTTCTCGAGCTGGCGCAGGATCTTCTTGCGCTCCTCGAGATCGGTGGCGCGTCCCTGACGGTGCATGAGGTCGTCGATGACCGTGTCCTTGTGCCGGCCGTAGTTCGCGTCGGACGTGCTGATGAATCGTGGCAGGTCGAGGTCGGGCTCGACGATGAAGCCGCACTGGAAGTCCATCGCCACCTCGAAGTCGCCCCGCTTGAGCATCGGATGATACGCGGAGGCCTCGATGATCTCCTGCCGCACGTTGAGGCCGATCTGCTTCCACTGCGCGATGAGCCAGATGCCGAGCGGCTCATAGGGATGCGGGATGCCGCGGTTCTTGAACACGAGCGAGAAGCCGTCGGCCACGCCGGCTTCCTTCAGCAGGCGCCTGGCCTCGGCGCGGTTCTTGTTGATGTCGCGGCCGTAGCCGGCCAGCTTCTCCAGCTCGGCGGGCGGCGTGGCGTACGGCGTGCCCGGCACCTGGATGCCGGCGACGTCCTTGACGAGCGTGATCTTCGACAGGGCGGCCGACCCCTCGTAGCGATCGAGCGCGAGACTGAGCGCGCGGCGCACGCGCTTGTCGTCGAAGGGCTTCTTGTCGTGGTGCATCGAGACGAAGTTGAGACAGTCCCACGGGCTCTCCTGCACCGCGATCTTGTTGCCGAGCGCCTGCACGAGCTGGTCGCGCTCGGGCGGGCTGAACGAGCGGAACTGGATCATGGCCCGCTCGCCACGGACGGCGGCGACCTGCGCGGCCGAGCTGCTGATGAAGATCGCGCGGTAGCCGTCGAGATACGGCTTGCCCTTGTCCCAGTAGTTGGGGTTCTTCTTGCCCACCCAGTGCGAGCCCTTCACGTGCTCGACGAAGGTGAAGGGCCCGGTGCCCATCACGTTCTTCTCGTACCAGTGCGGGTCCTTGGCCAGGAGGTCGGCCTTGTAGATCCAGTTCCACGGCGACGCGAGATTCAACAGGATCGAGGGCTCGGGGTACTTGAGCTTCACGACGAACGTACCCGCATCCGGCGCGTCGACGGACGCGATCGACTCGTACGCCTCCTTGCGCAGCGACTTCACCCCGGCCGGCGGCTTCAGGATCTTGTCGTAGCTCGCCTTGACGTCCTTGGACGTCAGCTCGCTGCCGTCGTGGAACTTCACCCCGCGGCGGATCTTGAAGGTGTACGTGAGACCGTCCCTGCTGACCGTCCACGACTCGGCGATGTCGCCGACGGGCTTGGTGCCCGTCCTGTCGTTCGGATCGACGCGGAGCAGCGTGTTGTAGTGCGGGGCCATCGGGTGGATGACGCCGAACGTCTCTTCCTGGTGGGCGTCGTAGGACGGCGGCTCGGACGGCACGACGAAGACGAGCTCGCCACCGTGACGGGGCTTGTCCTGGGCGTCGGCGGGCATCGCCACCAGCAGCAGGACGATCGCCACGGTGAGGACGCGGGCCAGGCGGGCTTGCATGGGCACCTCCTGGGAGGCCGGGGGTCCGGGACCGGGGCCGACCACCCATATGAGTCGATTGCCGTGTGAACGGCGGAAAAGTCCAAAAGGTTGCCGCACGTTAGCCGTGGTCCGACCGCCCTGTCAAGCGAAGCTCAAGCGAGCAGGCAGGCGGCCCAGTGCCCCGGCTTCACCTCACGCAGCTCCGGCACCACGCGACGACAGCGGTCCTCGGCGATCGGACACCGCGGGTGGAACACGCAACCCGACGGGGGATCGAGCGGACTCGGCACCTCGCCGCGTAGCACGAGGTGCTCGCGGCGCGCCTCCAGCTCGGGATCCGGGATCGGCACCGCGGACAGGAGCGCCCGCGTGTAGGGATGCAGGGGGTCGTCGTACAGCGTCTTGCGGTCCGCCATCTCGACGATCTTGCCGAGGTACATCACCGCCACCCGGTCGGAGATGTGGCGGACCACCGCGAGGTCGTGGGCGATGAAGAGGTACGTGAGGCCGAACTCGGCCTGCAGGTCCTCGAGCAGGTTGATGATCTGCGCCTGGATCGACACGTCGAGGGCCGAGACCGGCTCGTCGCAGACGATCAGCGCCGGCTCCATGGCGAGCGCGCGGGCGATGCCCACGCGCTGGCGCTGGCCGCCCGACAGTTGATGCGGGTAGCGCGCCGCGTGCTGCGGCAGGAGGCCGACGTGGCGGAGCAGCTGGCGCGCGCGGTCGCGCCGCGCGGCGGCGCCGTGGACGATGTCGTGGACGGCGAGCGGCTCCGCGATCATCTCGCCGACGGTCATCCGCGGATTCAGGGAGCTGTACGGGTCCTGGAAGATGACCTGCAGCCGCCGGCGCACCGCGCGCATGTCGTCGGGCCCGAGCTTGCTGAGCTCGCGGCCCTCGAAGACGATGTCGCCGGAGGTCGGCAGCTCGAGCTGCAGGATGCAGCGGCCCGTGGTCGTCTTGCCGCAGCCCGACTCACCGACGAGACCCAGGGTCTCGCCGGGCCGGATCGAGAACGACACGCCGTCCACCGCCCGCACGAGACCGCGCCGCCCGCCGAAGAGCCCGCCGCCGATCTCGAAGTGCTTGACGAGGTTGCGGACCTCGAGCAGCGCCTCGCCTGTGCCCCCCCTGGGGGTACTCACCGGCGGCCTCCGACGGGCTCGCGGACCGCGGTCAGCCGTTCCGCCTCCCAGCAGGCGGTGACGTGACCGGGCGCGCCGATCGGCCGCAGCGGCGGCGTCTCGACGGCGCAGCGCTCGACACGGAACGCGCAGCGCGGCGCGAACGCGCAGCCCCCCGGCAGACGCGTGAGGTCCGGCGGCTGGCCCTCGATGGGATCGAGGCGCGCGCGGCGCGGCTCGTCCAGCCGCGGGACCGAGCGCAGCAGCCCCAGCGTGTAGGGATGCCGGGGGGTGGCGTAGATCTCGCGCGCGGTGCCGCGCTCGATGATCTTGCCCGCGTACATCACGTTGACGCGGTCGGCGTAGCGGGCCACGATGCCGAGATTGTGCGTGATCATCAGCATGGCGACGCCGAGCCGGCGCGAGAGGCTCTTCATCAGCTCGAGGATCTGCGCCTGGATGGTCACGTCGAGCGCGGTCGTCGGCTCGTCGGCGAGGACGAGCGCGGGCTCGCAGGCGAGCGCCATGGCGATCATCATGCGTTGCCGCATGCCGCCGCTGAACTGGTGCGGGTACTGCGGCAGCCGCCGCGCCGGGTCCGGGATGCCGACCATGGAGAGCAGCTCCGCCGCGCGCGCGCGGGCCGCCGTGGGCGCCATCCCCAGGTGCGTCTCCAGCCCCTCGGTGATCTGGCGCCCGATCGTGAGCACGGGGTTGAGCGAGGTCATGGGCTCCTGGAAGATCATCGCGATCTCGCTGCCGCGGACGCGCCGCATCGATTCTTCGTCCAACTGCAAGAGGTCGCGCCCCTTGAAGAGGATGCGGCCGCCGACGACGCGGCCGGCCGGCGCCGCCACGAGCCGCATGATCGAGAGCGCGCTGACCGATTTGCCGCAGCCCGACTCACCGACGAGCGCGACCGTCTCGCCCTCCGCGACGTCCCACGACACGCCGTCCACCGCGCGGACGACGCCGCCGCGCGTCACGAACTGCGTCTGGAGGTCAACGACATCGAGGAGGCTACCCACGGTGGAGCGGGACTATAGCATGCGCGTCGGTCCTACACGCAGCGGCCCATCGCCAGGTCGGCGGCGCCCTCGGCCAGGCTCGCGTACTCGCGGCAGATCGCCTCGGCGACGCACGGCCAGCGGTGCTGCGCGGCCCAGCGCTGGCCCTCGCGGCCCAGCCGCCAGCGCAGCGCGCCGTCGCCCAGCACGCGCGTGATCGTCTCGGCGAGCGCGCACGGGTCGCCCTCGGGCACGAGGAGGCCGGTGGCGCCGTCGCGCACGGTGCTCTGAAGCCCGCCCACGCGCGAGGCGACGACGGGACTGCCGCACGCCATCGCCTCCAGCGCCACCATGCCGAACGACTCGTAGTACGACGGCAGCACCGTGACGTCGCTGGCGACGTACCAGTCGCGCAGTCGCTCCTGCGGCTGCGCGCCGACGAAGGTGACGGCGTCGCCGAGACCGAGCCCGGCCGCGCGGCGGCGGACGTCGGCCTCGTGCCCGTCGGTCGGCTCGTCGGTCTCGCCGCCGATCACGGCGAGGCGCGCGGGCGTGCCGGCGCTGCGCAGACAGCCGACGGCGTCGAGCAGCGTCTCGAGCCCCTTGATCGGCGCGATGCGGCCGACGTAGAGGAGGAGCGGTCCCGGGTCGAGCCCGAGCGCGGCGCGCGCGGCCGCCGGGTCGCCCGTCGTGAAGAGGTCGGTGTCGACGCCGCACGGAATCACGGCCACCCGCGCGCCGTCGGCGCCGCAGGCGGTGACGAGCCCGTTGCGCTCGATGGCGTTGGCGGCCACCAGCCGGTCGGCGGCGGCGACGATCCGCCGCTCCTCGACCAGGCGCAGCGCGGGCTCCCGCTCGGCGGCGACGCCGGCGCCGTTCTTCAGCGCAGCGAGCGTGTGGAACATCTGCACCAGCGGCACGCCCCAGCGGGCGCGCAGCGCCAGCCCCACCACGCCGGAGAGCCAGTAGTTGCCGTGCACCAGGTCGTACTCGACGCCGTCGGTGAGACGCCACGCCTCGACGCCATCCACGAACTCGTCGAGGTGCGCGTGGACGCGCTCGCGCGCCATCGGGGCCTGCGGCCCCGCCGGCAGGTGGATCACGCGCGCGCGCTCGGCCAGGCGCACGACGCGCGGGATGGCGGGGTTCTGGGAGCGGGTGAACACGTCCACGGCGGCGCCCATGCGCGACAGCTCGCGCGCCAGCTCACGCACGTAGACGTTCATGCCGCCCGTCTCCTTGCCGCCGAGCGCGGCGAGCGGGCACGTGTGCACGCTGAGCATCGCGACGCGCAGGCTCATGCCGACGGCTCGATCACCACGCGATGCACGTCCTGCAGCCGGGGCTCGAACTCGAGCTTGTAGCGCTCTTCGCCGCGCAGGAAGTCGAAGCGCGCGCGGCCGCGCGCGATCGCGTCGCGAATGACGTGCGAGAGCAGCACGAGCCCGGGCGAGAGCGCGGCGCGCTCGGGAGCGAAGCCGGAGTTGTAGAGGCCGACGGTGCCGTCCCACTCGAGGCACACGAAGGAGGCGACCGGCCCCCCGGCGGCTTCGAGGAACCAGAGCGCGATGCCATCGCGCGCGGCGAGGGCCGGGAGCGCCGCGCGGAAGAAGCGCTCCATCCGCTCGTCCATGAACTTGGCCTTGCCCACGCGCGAGCGGCGGTGCAGCGCGAGGAAGTCGCCGAGCCGCGCCGCCACGGCGTCGGGGCCGCGGACGACGACGGCGCGCCCGTCGGGGGCTTCACGCTCGAAGCGTCGGATCTTGCGGGTCAGCTCGTGGCGGTGCTTTCCGGAGAGCGAGGCGAGGTAGGTCTCCCAGGACGACGGCAATCCCAGGACCGGACAGCGCTCCTCCAGCGTGACGTCGGCCGCCAGCCCGACCGTCGCCGCCAGCCCGGGCAGCGCGCGCACGGTCGGCGACGCGGCGGGCACCGCGTGGAGGATCCAGCGCACGCCGTCGGCGGCGCGCGACGCGAGGAGCGCCGCCCACGCGTCGTCCTCGTGGCCGGCGACGGCGATGAGGTCGAGATAGTCGGAGACCTCGGCCCCCCCGAGCAGCTCGAGCGCGCCGGGCGCGGTCTCGTAGAGCGGCAGGATGGCGACCAGCCGGCCGTCGGCGTCGCGCACGTGCCGCACGTCGAGCCGCCGGCCCTCCGCGAACACCTCCGCCCAGTGACTCTGCCAGGTCCAGCCCAGGAAGGGGGATCGCAGGCGGGCGGCGTCGGCCACGGCGTCCCAGGCGGCGGCCTCCGACGGATCGAGGTGGTCGGCGCACTCGATCTTCACAGGTCCTCAGACGGGCCGGCGGTGCCCGGGGATTCGCTACCAGCATCCGCCGGGGTCTCGTCCCCGGCATCGCCGGCGTCGGTCATCGCCTCGTCCACGGCGGAGTCGAAATCGTCGCCCAGCTCGTCGCCGAACTCCCTGCCCATCTTCTTCATGAAGCGCGCGACGCTCGTCGGATCGCCCTCGTCGAGATCGCCGAGCCCCCCGCCCTCCGCCAGCGATTCCAGGCGCGCCTCCTCCGACTTCACGGTGGCGAAGCGCGACATCAGCCGGCTCAGCGCGGTCGAGCCGCAGCGCGGACACGCGGGCGGCTCGGCCGACGAGAGGCTGCGGACCAGCAGGCTCACGCGGCGGCGGCAGTCGTGGCACTCGTACTCGTAGATGGGCATTTTTCGAGATTTTAGCACGCGCGTTCGGAGTGTTCGGGGGGCGGACGGACCCTCCTCATCCCCCCGCTGACCACGCGAACAGTCCCTCCAGGCGCGTGACCGCGCGCTCCCAGTCGAACGCGCCCGTGACGAAGGCCGCGCCGGCCGCCGCGAGCCGTGCGCGCAGGGCCTCGTCCGCCGCCAGCCGCTGGAGTCGCGCGGCGAGGTCCGTCACGTCGCGCCGGCGCGCCACCAGCGCCGTCTCGCCGTCGCGCGCGTAGTCGCGACTGCCGCCGTTGTCGTAGGTCACGAGCGCGGCCCCGCACGCCATGGCCTCCATCGGCGGCATGCCAAGGCCCTCGTCCCACGACGGGCACAGGTAGATGTCGCAGCCGCTGTAAAGCGCGGCGAGCGAGTCTTGCGGCGGGTTGGCGTGGAACTCGTCGTAGGGCAGGCGCTCGCGCGGTGGCTTCACGCCGAAGCCCACGAGCCGCAGGCCGGGCACGCTCGCCCGGACGCGCCGGACGGCCTCGAGGCCATCCGCGACGCCCTTCCACGCGTACTCGTGGTGCAGCATCAGCACGCGCGGCCGCGACGTCGTCACCGGCGTCTCGACGCGGTGGAAGAGCGCGCGATCGACGGGCGTGACCAGCAGGTCGCTCGTGGCGCCGAATGTTTCGCGCATGACGTCGGCCAGCCACGTGGAGATCACGATCTTGCGCAGCGGCAACCGATACGTCGCGTCCACCACCTCGGGCTCGCCGTGATAGAGGCTCTCGTAGTGCTGGACGAGGTAGAACTTCGCGCCGCAGCGCGCGGGCGCCGCCGCCACCACCGGCGCCGACTGCCACGCCGTCGCCAGGAGCACGTCGGCATCGGGCAGCGCGCCGGCGTCCCAGCGCATCACCCACGTGACGAGCGGCCGGAAGCCGGGCATCCAGTCGGGGCCGGCGCCGCGCGCGTTGAGCCAGACGGCGCGCCAGGCGCCCTTCGCGGGGACGGACAGCGTGACGTCGTGGCCGCGGGCGACGAGCCGGTCGGCATAGGTGAGGATCGCGCGCACGCCGCCGGCGATGCGCAGGTGCGGACAGAGGATGGTGACTCTCAGCTCAGATCGCCATCGACACCGTCCCCGTGTTCCGGTAGGCGGCCGGGTCGAGGACGACGTTGACACACCAGACCTCGCTGCTGCCCAGCGCCTTGTCGAGCGCCGGGCCGAGGTCGCGGGGCTCGCGCACCAGCACGCCACGCGCGCCGAGCGCCTCCGCGAGCAGATCGAAGCGCGTGAGCGGCAGCGAGGTGGCCACCGCGCGCGCCTCGCCGTAGAACGAGAGCTGCGGGTTGCGGATCTGGCCCCAGCCGCCGTCGTTGCCGACCACGCAGACGAGCGGCAGGCCGAAGCGCACCGCCGTCTCGAGCTCCATGCCGTTGAGCCCCAGCGCGCCGTCGCCGGCGATCAGGATCACGGGGCGCTCGGGGTGCAGGAGCTTGGCGGTGAGCGCGAAGGAGGGACCGACGCCGAGACAGCCGAGCGGGCCGGGATCGAGCCACTGCCCCGGCCGGTGGAGCGAGACGACCTTCGACGCGCAACCGACCACGTCGCCGCCGTCGCCGACCACGATCGTCTCGGGTGAGACCACGCGCGCGATCTCGGCGGCGAGCCGGTAATGCGAGATCGGGACGTCGTCGGCCGCGCAGAACGCCGCGATCTTCGTTCGGCTCTCGCTCTCCTTGGCGCGCAGGGCCTCGAGCCACGGCGCCACGCGCGCGGCCATCGACGCCGGAATCACGTCCAGGGCCTGGCGCAGGATCGCGCCGAGGTCACCGGCCAGGCCGAGCGCGAGCGGACGGTTGCGCCCCAGCTCGGCGGCGTCGACGTCCACCATCACGACCTTCGCGTCCTCGGCGAAGGTCGGCGGCCGGCCGTAACCGAGCCTGAAGTCGAGCGGCGCGCCGAGCACCAGCACGAGATCGGCGCGCGCGAGCGCCGTGGAGCGGGCCTGGGCGAACGCGTTGGCATGGCTCGTCGGCAAGGCCCCGCGGCCCGCGCCGTTCATGAACACGGGGAGCCCTGCGCGCGTGGCGAACGCCGTCAACGCCGCCGCGGCGTCGTCCCACCAGATCCCACCGCCCGCCACCACGACCGGGCGCTCGGCGCCCGCGAGCAGCCGGCCGAGCGTCTCGAGGGCCGCGGGATCCGCGGCGCCGCGCGGGCGGTGGACGTACGCGGTCGGGATCGGCGCCAGCCGATCCTCGATCGTCGTCATCAGCAGGTCGACCGGGATCTCGACGAAGACGGGACCGGGGCGGCCGGAGAGCGCGGTGCGGATCGCCGTCGTCAGGACTTCGGGGATCTGGCGCGCCTCCGGCACCGTGAACGAGCCCTTCGTGATCGGCCGCAGCAGCGCGACTTGCTCCATCTCCTGGAGCGCGCCGAGCCCGCGCAGGCCGAGCGGCGCCGCGCCGCCGATCAGGAGCATCGGGCTCCGCGCGGCATAGGCGTTGGCCACGCCGGTGACCGCGTCGGTCACGCCGGGACCCGGCGCCACCATCGCCACGCCGATGCCGCGCGTGAGGCGCGCGTAGGCGTCGGCGCAGTGCGCGGCCGCCTGCTCGTGCCGCGTGTCGATCACGGCGATGCCCTCGTCGAGGCAGCCGTCGTAGATCGGCAGGATGTGGCCGCCGCACAGCGTGAACACGTGGCCCACGCCGGCCTGCTTCAGGACGCGCGCGACGAGCTGGCCGCCGGTCAGGTCAGCCACGCGCCAACCGGGGCACCACCTCCGCCGCGAGGCGCTCGACCTGCTCGCGCTCCTGCGTGGCGGGGCCGATCGGGTTGAGGATGACGTAGTTGCAGCCGGCGGCGCGAAAGCGCTCGATCGCCTCCACGCACTGCTCGGGGGTGCCGATGATCCCGTACTTCCGCGCGAGGGGCTCGAAGTTCTGCGCGTAGCGCTTCGTGAGCGCCTCGGCCCACACGGCCTTGGCCGACTCGTAATCGCGGCCGACGGTGACGAAGGCCAGGTGTGCGGCGGCGAAGCCCTCCAGCTTGCGCCCGGCGGCGGCCGCCGCCGAGCGGATCTTGTCGAGGCTCTGCGCGTAGCGCTCGGGCTGGACCACGTACGAGACCCAGCCGTCCCCTTGCCGGCCGGCGCGCGCGAGCGCGGCGTCGGAGCGACCGCCGATCCAGATGGGTGGCCCGGGCTTCTGCACGGGCTTCGGGTCGATCGACACGCCCTCGAAATTCGTGAAGCGCCCCTTGAACGTCGCGGGCGTGTCGCGCCACAGCGTGCGCACGACGTCGATCGCCTCGCTCACGCGCGCGCCGCGCTCGGCGTGCGGCACGCCGCACAGCTCGAACTCCTTCGGGTTCTCGCCGCCGACGCCGACGCCGAAGATGAGACGCCCCCCGGACAGCACGTCGAGCGTCGAGGTGATCTTGGCGGCGATCGCGGGCGGCCGCAGCGCGAGCAGGTAGACGGCGGTGCCAAGGCGCAGGCGGCTCGTGATCGGCACGTAGCCGGCGAGCAGCGTGAGCGACTCGTACATCGGATTGTGGAAGGACACGTGGTCGCCCGTCCACACGCTGTCGAAGCCGAGCGCCTCGATGCGTCGGACGAGGTCGAACTGCTCTTGCGGCGGCTTGAGCGAGAGCTGGACGCCGAAGCGCAGCGTGCCGGCGCTCACCGCGGAAAGGCGTCCTTGACGCCGCCGTCCACGGTGAGCGTGCAGCCGGTCGTCTTGGACGCGCGGTCGGAGGCGAGGAACAGCACGGCCTCGGCGACGTCCTCCGGCAGGATGCGGGCGCCGAGCAGGTTGCGCTTGCGGTAGAAGTCCTCGAGCTGCTCGACCGTGATGCCCTGGGCAGCGGCGCGCTCGCGGCGCACGTCCTCCGACCAGAGCTTGCTGTCCTGGAAGACGGCGTCCGGGTTCACGATGTTCGAGCGGATGCCGTGCGGCGCGCCCTCGAGCGCCAGCACCTTCGCGAGCTGGGCCTCGGCCGCCTTCGCCGCCGAATACGCGGCGAAGTCCTTGCCCGGCGACATCACGTTCTTGGTGGCGACGAAGACGAGCGCGCCGCCCAGGCCCTGGGAGATCAGAACGCGCATCGCCTCGCGCGCGACGAGGAAGTGGCCCGTCGAGTTGACGGCGAACGAGCGCTCCCAGTCGGCGAGCGCCATCCGGTCCACGGGCGCCGAGTGCGCGACGCCGGCGTTGGAGACGAGGATGTCGAGGCCGCCGTAGGCCAGCACGGTCGTCTCGAAGGCGGCGCGCACCGAGGCCTCGCTCGTCACGTCCATCCGCAGGCCGATGGCCCGGCCGCCGCCCGCGGCCGCGGTGACCTCCTCCGCCGTCTTCCTGGCGCCGGCCTCGTCGAGGTCGCCGACGACGACGTGGGCGCCCTCGGCGGCCAGCCGCTTCGCTACCGCTCGGCCGATGCCCGAGCCGCCGCCGGTCACCAGCACGATGCGCCGCGCCTGCTCCTTCTCCGGAGGCGCCAGTGTGAGCTTGTAGAGCTCGAGCGGCCAGTACTCGACGTCGTAGGCGTCCTTGGCGGTGAGCGACACGTAGCGGCCGAACGCCGAGGCGTTGCCGATGACGTCGATCGTGTGGTGGACGATGTCGTCCACGATGCCGGCCGTGCGCCGGTCGCGCCCGGCCGTGAACATCCCGACGCCCGGGACCAGCACGACGCGCGGCAGCGGATCGGTCAGCTCGGCGCCCGGCGCGCGGTGCGCCTCGAAATACCCCGTGTAGTCGCGCACGAACGTCGCGATGGCGCCGTCGACGGCCGACCACAGCGCGTCGGCGCTCTCCGGCGCGCGGTCGAGAGGCACGAAGCACGGCAGGCGCTTGGTGTAGATCGTGTGGTCGGGCGTGGCGGGGCCGACCTGCGAGAGCGCCGAAGCCTCCGCCGACGAGGTGAACTCGGTGACCTTGTCGGCGTCGTCGAAGGTCACGATCACGCGGCGCTCGCGTCCGAGCCGGCCCCGGAGTCTCGGCGCCAGCGCCAGCGCGGCCGCGCGGCGCTGAGCGGGCTCGAGGACCGGCACGCGCGGACCGCCGAAGACACGGCGTCCCTTCTTCTTCGCGGCTATCGCCTCCTCGGCGCGCGTGATCAGCTCCATGGTGGCCTCGTAGGCCTCGCGCATCCGGGCGCCCCAGGTGATCGTTCCGTGGCGCTCGAGCACGAGCGCGCGCGCCTCGGGATGCTCGGCGATGGCATCCGCCACCTCGCGCGAGATCCTGAAGCCCGGCCGGCGGTAGTCGAGCGCGATGACGTCCTTGCCGTACACGCCCGCCAGCACCTCGCGGGGCCGGTCGTTGTTCGTCAGCGAGACGATGGCGTCGGCGTGGGTGTGGACGACGGCGTGCGCGTCGACGAAGCCGTGCAGCAGCGTCTCGATGGAGGGCCGAACGCCGCCGGGATCTTGCAGCGCGTGGGCGAGGTAGCCGACCATTTCCTGGTCGCCCATGTCCTGGCGCTCGAGCAGCGCGCGGATGTCGTCCATCCGCACGCCGGGGAAATCCTTGCGCTGGACGGACTTGAGGTCGGAGCCGCTGCCCTTCACACGCAGCACGCCGATCTCGCGGCCGCGGTGATCGCGCTCGACGGTCTTGATGGAGGTGTTGCCGCCGCCCCAGACGACCAGCGAGGTCTCGGCGCCGACGAGCCGCGAGGCGTACACGAGAAGGTCGAGGCCCTCGAGCTTCGCGGCCTCGGCGTCGTTCCAGCGCGACTTCATCGCGCGCTCACCATATCACAGCCGCTAAAAACGTAGGGGGCGCGAGAAGCGCGCCCCGTGTTCGTTCGTCCGAGCGACCGGTGTCAGCGGACGCCGTAGACCTGGATGCGGTCGCCGCCGGTCGCGGGCGAGAAGGTCTGCACCGTGTCTGCGCGCGACGCGGGCGACGCCGGCGCCGCGTCGAAGCCGTTGCCGCCGCCGAAGATCGTGCCGCACTCGTTCTTCGTCTTGTACGCGCCGTAGCCGGCGCCGAGCGCCGCGCCGGCGAGGCCACCGATCAGCGCTCCTCTACCGGCGCCCTTGCCGCCGTCGGCGATGGCGCCACCGCCGGCGCCCAGGCCGGCGCCGAGCAGCGCGCCGATGGCGCCGGGCTTGGCGATGCGCATGGCGCGCTCGCCACCGGTGCTGCAGTCCGCCGCGGTCGTCGACGCCACCCGCGTGACGCGGGCGGGAGTCTCGGCGCGCGCGACGGCGGGATACGCGCGCGCGGTGGACGGCGCCGGCGCCGCCACGTACCGCGTCGCGGGACGCAGGGCCGGGGCTGGAACCGTCGAGGCCGGCGCGGCCTGGGCCTGCGCCTCAGCGGCAGGCCGCAGCATCCACGCCGTGGTGAGGCCCGTGCTCAGAGCAGTCGTGCCCACGAGGGCGATGCCGATGGTCGCAAGCTTCCAGGGATTCCGTTCCATTGTCGTGTCCTCCGTCGGCGATCAAATCTGTCAGCCGATCAGACGGGGCGCGCTGCGGAGCTATTCGGGGGGTGACGCCCGGGAATGAACTTCTTACAACAGATCAGAGCCCGAACAGGCGCGGAAGGACCAGGGTGAACCATGGGACGAGGATGACGAACAGGAGCCCGATGCAGAGAAACAGCACGTAAGGCAGCATCGGACGCACGACGCGATCGACCGTGATGTTCGCGATCGCGCACGAGATGAAGAGCCCCACGCCGATCGGCGGCAGGAAGAGCCCGATACCGGTCGCCGCCACCACGACGATGCAGTAGTGCACGAGGTCGATGTTGAGCTGCTTGACCACGGGGAGGAACGTCGGCAGCACGATGACGACCGCGGGCAGGCCTTCGAGCACCGCGCCCATCAGGATGAAGAGGACCGCCGTCATCACGAGGAAGCCGGCCTGCCCGGCCTCGACGGCCGCCATCGCGTGGGCGAGCGACGCCGGCACCTGCTGGACCACGAGGATCCACGCGACGACGGCCGCCGTGGCCAGGAGGAAGCAGACGTTGGCGGTCACCACGGCGCTCTGGATCAGGATCTCCGGCAGCTGCGACCAGCGGATCTCCCGATATACGAACAGCCCGACGATCGCCGCGTAGAAGACGGCGACGGCCGCCGCCTCCGTCGGCGTCATCACGCCGCCCAGGATGCCGCCGAAGATGATGACCGGGAGCCCGAGGGGGATCAGCGCGCCCCGGAACGCCCGCCAGAGCCCCACCGCCGTCGTGCGCTGCGGCAGCGCGATGCCCTCGCGCCGCGCGTCCCAGTAGATGTACGCCATGATCGCGACGGCCAGCACCAGCGCCGGGATGAAGCCGCCCACGAACAGCGCGGCGACCGACACGTTGGCGATGGCCCCGATCACGATCATCAGGATGCACGGCGGCACCAGGATGCCCATCGCCGAGGCCGCGGCCACCACGCTGACGGCCTGCTCGGGCCGGTACCCGGCGCGCGTCATGGGCGGGATCATCGTGGAGCCGATGGCCGAGACGTCGGCGATCGTGGAGCCCGAGATGCCCGAGAAGATGTACTCCGCGATGACGACGGCCATGGCGAGCCCGCCGCGGATCCAGCCGACCAGCGCCTGGGCGAAGACCACGAGCCGCACGGCGATGCCGCCCGTCTCCATGAGCGCCCCGGCAAGGATGAAGAGCGGGATGGCGAGGAGGACGAACGAGTCCACCGCGAGGAACATCTGCTGGATGATGATGGACAGCGGGTAGGCCCCGCTCCACCAGAGCCCCATGAAGCCCGCCATCCCGACCGTGAAGGCCACCGGCACCGCGCAGAGCAGCAGCGCCGCGAAGACGACCGCCGTCAGCGTGACGATCACCGGACGAGGTCGCGCAGCGCGCGGCCGAGCGGGATCAGGCTGAAGAGGATGATCAGCGCGCCGCCGGTGGGCATGGCGAGATAGACCCACGCCTTCGACAGCCCCATCACCGGCGTCTGCTGCAAGCGGCCGAGCTCGACGAAGGCCCAGCCCTGCTGCACGAGGGCGGCGGCGAAGCCGATGACGACGAGCTGGCCGAGGGCGGCGATCGCGCGCTGAGCGCGCAGCGGCACGCGGTCGACGAGGAGGTGCAGGCGGAAGTGGGTGTGTCGCCGCACGCCCACCGCCGCCCCCAGGAACACGACCCACACGAAGCAGATCCGCGCGATCTCGTCGTACCACGTGAACGTGCGGACGAGGACGTAGCGCGAGAAGACGCCCAGCATCAGGTCGAGGGTGAGGGCGACCATCAATAGCAGGCAGACGCCCTCGACGACGTTCTCCAGCGCCGCGCGAAGCATGCCGCGCTACTGCGCCGCCTTCACCGCCGCCGTCACGCGGTCCATCCACTCCTTGCCGACCTTGGTGGTGACCACGTCGTAGGCCGGACCCATGCGGTCCTGGAAGGGCTTGAGGTCCTTCACCTCGTTGACCTGCACGCCGGCCTTCCGGATGAGCTCGAGCTCGCCCTTTTCCTTGTCCACTTCCGACTTGCGGTCGAGCGCGCACGCGGCCTTGCCCGCCTCGTCCACCACCTGGCGCAGGTCGGCCGGCAGCGACTGGTAGCGCTTGAGGTTCATGAACCAGGAGATCGGGGGATAGGTGTGCTTGGTGAGCGAGTAATACTTGGTGACCTCGAAGAATTTGTCCGAGACCATGGTCACCACCGGAATCTCCATGCCGTCCACCGTCCCCTGCTTCATGGCCAGGTAGACCTCGCCCCACGGCATGGGCACCGGGTTGGCGCCGAGCTGCTTCATCATCGCCACGTAGATCGGCGACTCCTGCACGCGGATCGTCTGCCCCTTCATGTCGTCGGGCGTGTTGATGGGACGCTTGTTGGAGAGCATGTTGCGGAAGCCCCAGCCCCCGCCGAAGCAGAGGCCCTTGACGCCCTTGGCCTCCATCTTCTTGAAGAGCTCCTGGCCGATCGGGCCGTCCATCACCTTCCACACCTGATCGCGGCTCGTCCAGAGAAACGGCAGGTCGAGCGGCAGGTACGCGGGCTCGAAGATACCGCCGATGGGCGCGCTGCCGACGGGCGCGACGTCGATCGTCCCGAGCTGCACGCCCTCGAGGGTGGCGCCCTCGCCGCGCGCGAGCTGGTTGTTGGTGTAGACCTCGACCTTGATCCGCCCTTTCGACTTCTCGGCCGCCACGCGGGCAAACTCGTTGGCGGCGAGGTTGCGCGGGCTCTCGCCCGGATTGACCGTGCCGAGCTTCAGGACGATCGGGGCCTGGGCCTCGGCGGATGGCCAGAGCCCTGCGAGCGCCAGACCGATGGCGACGAGGACGAGCACGGCGACGAGCGAGGGGCGCAGGCGATGCCTCATGGCGGTGTCCTCCCGGGGCCGGCGCGATCCGCGCGGCTGGCGCTGCAATACACCGCGAGCCGGCCGGGAGTCAATACAATGCCTCGTATGGCCCGCCATCTGATCCCCGCCCTCGTCGCCGTCGCGCTTGGCTGCGCGACGGCGCCAGGCCCGGCCGCGCGCGCCGACGGCGTCATGCTGATCCAGGCCGGCGCGTTCTGGATGGGCCGCAACGACGGCCCGTCCGACGAGGCGCCGCTGCATCGCGTCTACGTGCGCGACTTCTGGCTCGAGCGCCACAAGGTGACCAACGCGGAGTTCGCCGAGTTCCTCGACGCGGTCGGCGTGGTCTCGCCCGAGGGCGAGCAGCGCTACGACTGGGAAGCTGCCGACGCCCGCATCCAGCCGCGCTGTACGCACGTGTCGGGCACTTCCACGGCCACCGGATCGACGCGCGACGTTCCATCAAGGCGCGACGTTCCATCGAGGCGCGACCTGCCGCGGCTCGACCTGCCAGTGGTGCGCCCCTGCTTCGCCTCCGGGACGGTGCTCATATGGACAGTCGATCCGGGCTACGGCCACCATCCCGTCGCGGTCTCATGGCTCGACGCTGGGGCTTGTTGTGCATGGCGCGGCCGGCGCCTGCCGACCGAAGCCGAGTGGGAGAAAGCGGCGCGCGGCGACGACCGGCGGCGCTATCCGTAGGGCGACGCGGCCCCGACCGAGGCCCACGCGATCTTCGGCCGGCCCTCCGGCGCGACGGCGTCTGCCATCGGCCGCCCGGGGGGCGCCGGCCCGTACGGCGTCCACGACCTGCTCGGCAATCTGCGGGAGTGGACGGCGACAATCCCCAAGCCTTACCCTTATCAGCACGACGACGGCCGGGAGTCGTTCACCGGCGCCGGCCGCGTCGTCGTCCGCGGCGCGAGCCACGACGATCCGGAGGACGCGCTGAGCGTGACGAGGCGGTGGTCGTACGATCGGCGCCGCGCGGCGAGCGGCCAGCACGTCGTGGGGTTCCGCTGCGCGACGTCGGACGATCTGGGAGAGGTGGCACCGGGAGGGCGCCGATGACCGCTCCGATCGACAACCTGATCATGAACTACCCGCTCACGCTGCCGCACTTCTTCGAGCGCACGCGCCGGATCTTCCCGAAGAAGACGCTGGCCACACGGGTGCCGGGCGTCGGGCTCGAGCGCATGGACTACGGGCGCTGGGCCGAGCGCACGACGCGGCTGGCCGGCGCCCTGAAGGCGCTCGGCGTGGGCAAGGGCGACCGCGTGGGGACGTTCGCGTGGAACTCGCACCGGCACCTGGAGGTCTACTTCGCGGCACCGTGCATGGGCGCCGTGCTGCACACCGTCAACATCCGGCTCTCGGCGGCCGATCTCACCTACATCATCAACCACGCGGGCGACAAAGTGCTGATCGTGGACGCCTCGTGCTGGCCCACGCTGGAGCCGATCCGCAAGCAGCTGAAGACCGTCGAGCACGTCATCGTCATGAAGGACACGCCCGGCGCCCAGATCCCGGCGGGCGCGCTCGACTACGAGGCGCTGCTGGCCGACGCGCGGCCGATGGAGACGTGGCCGGCGCTCGCGGAGACCGACGCGGCGGGCATGTGCTACACGTCGGGCACGACCGGCCACCCCAAGGGCGCGGTCTACACGCACCGCGCGATCTTCCTGCACTCGATGGCCTCGTCGATGACCGACGTGCTCGGCATCAACGAGCGCGACGTCATCCTGCACATCGTGCCGATGTTCCACGCCAACGCCTGGTGCGTGCCGTTCGCGGGCGTGCTCAACGGCGCCACGCAGATCTTCGGCGGGCCCAACCCCCAGCCGCGCGACATCGTGGAGATCGTGCACAACGAGCGCGTGACGTTCGTGGGCGCGGTGCCGACCGTGTGGATCGCCATCGACGCCATCCTCGAGGCCGAGCCGCGCTGGAACATCTCCTCGATCCGCTGCATCCCGATCGGCGGCTCGGCGGCGCCGCGCGCGCTCATCGAGAAGTTCGACAAGAAGTACGGCGCCCCCATGCTGCACGCCTGGGGCATGACGGAGATGACGCCGCTCGGCACCGTGTGCCGGCTCAAGTCCTACATGGACGCGCTGTCCGACGAGGAGCGCTACGCCATCCGCGCCAAGCAGGGGTTCGTCGCGGGCGGCGTGGACATGCGCATCGTGGACGACGCCGGCCTCGAGCAGCCGTGGGACGGCAAGAGCGTGGGCGAGATCCAGGTGCGCGGGCCCTGGGTCATCCGTTCGTACTACGACAACCCGGAATCGGCCGACCGCTTCACCGCCGACGGCTGGTTCCGCACGGGCGACGTCGCCAGCATCGATCCCGAGGGCTACGTGCAGATCACCGATCGCACGAAGGACCTGATCAAGTCCGGCGGCGAGTGGATCTCGTCCATCGACGTCGAGATGATGATCATGACCCACCCGAACGTCCTCGAGGCCGCCGTGATCGCGGTGCCGCACCCGAAGTGGGTGGAGCGGCCTCTCGCCTGCGTGGTGCCCAGGCCCGGGACGACGGTCGAGCCGGCCGAGATCCTGGAGTACCTGCGGCCGAGGCTCGCGAAGTGGGCGCTGCCGGACGAGGTCGTCCTGATCGAGGCGGTGCCGAAGACGAGCGTCGGGAAGTTCGACAAGAAGGTTCTGCGCGAGCGCTTCAAAGGCTGGACGCCGAAGGGCTGAGACACGCGCGATGGCCGACGCCACCACCGCCTTCGTCGGCAAGATTCCCGAGAACTACGAGCGCTATCTCGCACCACTCTTCTTCAACGACTTCGCGGATGACCTGGTCGCCCGCGTGCCCGTCAGCGACGACATGCGCGTGCTCGAGGTCGCCTGCGGGACCGGCATCGTCACGCGCCGCCTCGTCGAGCGGCTCGGCGGGCGCGGGACCGTCATGGCCACCGACCTCAACGAAGCGATGTTCGCCCACGCGCGCAAGCGGCTGCCGGGATCGGGCGACGCGACGTACCGCACGGCCGACGGCACGAGCCTGCCGTTCGAGAGCCGCTCGTACGACGCTGTCGTCTGCCAGTTCGGGCTGATGTTCTTCCCCGACAAGACGGCCGGTGCGCGGGAAGCGTTTCGCGTGCTGAGGCCGGGAGGCGTCTATCTCCTGAACGTCTGGGACGCGCTCGAGCACAACCCCGTGGGGCGCATCACCCACGAGACGATCGCGAAATTCTTCCCGACGGATCCGCCGAAGTTCTACACGGTGCCCTTCGGCTATCACGACGCGGGCGTGCTCCAGTCACTGCTGCGCGACGCGGGCTTCGACGACGTCCGGTGCGAGCGCGTGGCGAAGCAGGGCCAGAGCCCGTCGGCGGCCGAGGCCGCCACCGGCCTCGTCGAGGGCAATCCCGTCTACGGCGAGATCACGCAGCGGCGGCCGGAGGCGCTCGCCGAGATCAAGGCCGCCATCGCCGCGAACCTGGCGCGCGAGCTCGGCGACCGGCCCCTGCGCGCGCCGCTGCGGGCATTCGTGGCCACCGCGCGGCGCCCGGAAACCTAGCACCGGAGCGGCCGCTGCCTTGACAGGTCAGTCCACCGGTCCTATCCTCGCCGTCACTCGTCTCGACAAAAATTGCCCGGCGCCCTGCGGCCGGGAGGAGGCTCCATGACTCGTCTCTCGCGACGGCAGTTCGTCATCGGCGGCACCACCGGCCTGGCCGCCATCCTCGCCACGCGCACAGCGCCGGCGGTGGGCCAGACCCGTGAGATCAGCTACCTCTGCTGGAACAACTTCGCGCCCAACTCGGACAAGAAGCTGGCGGAGATCGGCCAGCGCTTCACGAAGGACACGGGCATCAAGCTCAAGATCGACCACATCTCGCACATGGGCCCGCAGCAGGCCAAGTACGCCTCCGAGGTGCAGACGCAGGCGGGCCACGACCTCGTCGAGATGCGCATGCACTTCCCCTGGCTCTACGAGCCGCAGCTGGTGGACGTCTCGGACGTCGTCGGCGAGCTCGAGAAGAGGCACGGCAAGGCGATCTCGTCCTCGTACGAGGGCGCGCACGTCCACGGCGTCTGGCGCGCGGTGCCCCAGTACCACGGGATGTTCGTGGCGACGTACCGCGAGGACCTCTTCAAGAAGGCGAGCCTCAAGGTGCCCGACACGTGGGAAGACCTCTACATCGTCGGCAAGGAGCTGAAGAAGATGGGGAACCCCGTCGGGATCCCCATCAGCCAGAACTACGACTCGATCTCCACGGCGGGGCCCGTGCTGTGGTCCTACGGCGGCATGGAGGTGGACAGGGACGGCAAGACGGTGCGCATCAACTCGCCGGCCACCGTGCAGACGATCGAGTGGTACAAGAAGATGTTCCGCGACTGCATGGAGCCCGAGGTGCTGTCGTGGTCGGACGCCAGCAACAACGAGTCGATCCAGCAGGGCAAGGCCGGCTGGATCCACAACCCGGTCAGCGCGTACATCATCGCCAAGCAGCGCAAGCTGGTCACCGCCGACGGCATCAACCATCATCGCAGTCTCGGCGGACCGGCCGGGCGCTTCGAGACCGACACGCCCCGCCACATCGGGATCTGGAAGTTCAGCAAGAACGTCGACGCGTCGAAGGAGTGGATCCGCTACCTGCTCGGCAAGCGCGAGACCTACGACGAGTACATCATGTCGGGCGACGCGTTCAACCTGCCGGTGTACGCGAAACTTCAAGATCATCCCGTGCTGAGGACGGATCCGAAGTACGCGGCGCTGAAGGGTGAGGGCGTGGAGTACCACACCTACGGCTGGCCGGCGCCGCCGTCGGACAAAGTGCAGCTCATCACCAACGCCTACATCCTGCCCAACATGATCGCCAAGGCGGTGACAGGGACCCCGACCAAGGACGCCATCGTCTGGGCCGAGACCGAGATGAAGAAGATCATGGCGGGCTAGCGTCGCCGTGGCGATCGGCACCCTTCCCGCGACCGGCGCGCCCGCGCGTCTGCCCTGGCGGACGCGTGTGCGTGAGACTCTTGACCGCGAGCGCGTCCTGGGCCCGCTCTTCATCACGCCCGCGCTCATTCTGATCCTGTTGCTGGTCGCCTATCCGTTCTGCGTGGCGCTCTACTTCTCGGTCTCCAACGCCTTCATCGGGCGGCCCAGCCACTTCATCGGCCTCACGAACTTCATTCGCCTGTGGGACAGCGACGCGTTCCGGCAGACCTTCCAGAACGCCTTCGTCTTCACCGGCATCTCGATCGCCTTCAAGCTCGTGCTCGGCATCTCGCTGGCCCTGCTGCTCAACCAGCAGCTCTGGTTCAAGCGGCTGATCCGTGGGGCCGTCCTCCTGCCGTGGGTCATCCCGACCGCGCTGTCGACGCTTGGCTGGTGGTGGATGTTCAACTCGCTCTACAGCGTCGTCAACTGGACGGGCATCGCGCTGGGCCTCATGGATCCGCCGGGGCCGAACTGGCTCGGGCAGCGCTACTACGCGATGACGGCGGTGATCACGGTCAACATCTGGCGCGGCCTGCCCTTCTTCGCCATCACCATCCTGGCGGGGCTGGTCGCCATCCCGAAGGAGCTCTACGAAGCGGCCCAGGCCGACGGCGCCGGGCCGTGGTCGCGCTTCTGGTACGTCACGCTGCCGATGCTGAAGCCGGTCCTGGCCGTGGTCGTCCTGTTCTCGACCATCTTCACGTTCAGCGACTTCAACATCGTGTACGTGCTCACCCACGGCGGGCCCATCAACACCACCCACCTGTTCGCGACGTACTCGCGCATGATCGGGCTGGAGAGCGGCCGCATCGGCGAGGGCGCGGCGATCTCGCTGTACCTGTTCCCGCTGCTGATGTTCGTGGTGTGGGCGCAGCTGCGCTTCGTGCGCAAACAGGCCTATTGATGTCGCGGCGGACGCTCGGGACGAAGGTGCTGATGCACGTGCTGCTCGTGCCGTTCCTGATCTTCGCGCTGTTCCCCTTCTACCACATGCTGCTGACCTCGCTGAAGCAGGACCGCGAGCTCTATGACCGCTTCGCGGTGCCGCTCGCCATCAAGCAGGGCCCGACGCTCGAGCACTACACGAAGCTCCTCCGGGAGACCGAGTTCCTCACCTGGACCAAGAACAGCCTGATGGTGACGGTGCTCGCGACGACCGCCTCCGTGATCATCGGCACCGTCGCCGCCTACGCGCTGTCGCGGCTCAAGTTCCGCGGCGTGAACAGCTTCGGCACCGGCATCTTCGTCACCTATCTCGTGCCGACCTCGCTCCTGTTCCTGCCGCTGGCCCAGGTCATCAACTGGATCGGCCTCGCCGACTCGAAGTGGGCGCTCGTCGTCACCTATCCGACCTTCCTCGTCCCCTTCTGCACGTGGCTGCTCATGGGCTACTTCCGCACCGTGCCCAAGGAGGTCGAGGAGTGCGCGATGGTCGACGGCGCCACGCGCATCCAGGCGCTGTGGCGGATCGTGCTGCCCATCGCCATCCCCGGCCTGGTGTGCGCGGTGCTCTTCGCGTTCACGCTGTCGTGGAACGAGTTCATCTACGCGCTGACCTTCACCTCGTCCTCGGAGCAGATCACGGCCAGCGTGGGCGTGACCAGCGAGCTGATCCGCGGCGACATCTACTTCTGGGGCGAGCTGATGGCGGGCGCGATCCTCGGGTCGGTGCCGATCGTCATCCTCTACGTCTTCTTCCTCGACTACTACGTCTCGGGCCTGACCGCCGGCGCCGTGAAGTAACGACGGGCTCCCGCGCGGCGGCCGCGCCGGCCGCCAAGCGGGCGACCGGCGCGACCCCGGCGCGCGACTACTTCAGCGCGGCGGCGCCCGCCGCGGCGATCTGCGCGTCCTGCTGCGAGGTGACGCCGGAGACGCCGATGGCGCCGATGATCTTGCCGTCGAGGACGATCGGGATGCCGCCCTCGAGCGGGCTGGCGCCCGCGAGCTTCAGGATCCGGAGGTTCTCGCCGCCCTGACCGACGGCATCCTGGAAGGCCTTGCTCGGCCGCCGGAACGCGACGGCCGAATAGGCCTTGTCGCGCGCCACGTCCACGCTGCCCCACTGCGCGCCGTCGAGGCGCTGCATGGCCACGGGCTGGCCTCCAGAGTCGAGAATGTAAATCACCACGTTCCAGTTGTTCTTCTTCGCCTCGGCCTCGGCGCCGGTCAGGACCTTCTTGGCCTGCTCGAGGCTGATCGGCGTGCCGTAGGGCGGCGGCCCCTGGGCCAGCGCGGGCTCGGCGGCGAGGACGGTGAGGGACAGCAATAGCAGGACGGCAGTGATCGCTCTCATGGCTCCTCCTTGGTGGTTACGCGGACGCGTCAGGTAACGCCCGTGATGGGCGCTCAGTTCCCGCTTCGAGTGCCCGGCATGCTACGCCGGAGCGCGGGTTCCGGCAAGGCCGCCGCGAGACGGCGCGTCACGACACGATATATCGACGGCGGAGGCGTCGGAGCCGGCGCGGGTCAGTCGCGCTCGGCGCTCCCGCCCGAGATCGGCGGCGCCGCCGGCCGCGCGCGCCGCCGCAGGCGCAGCCGCCACGCGCGGCGCTCACGCTGGCGCGCAGCCCGCTTCCAGGGCACCAGCGACGGCCGCGCCCATTTCAGGGCGGCGGCCGCGTCCTCGAAGAGCGAGTATGCGACGGGCGTGACGAGCAGCGTGAGCAGCAGCGACAGCGTCTGTCCGCCGATGACGACGACGGCGATGGCGCGGCGCTCCTCGGCGCCCGGCCCGGTGCCAACCCAGAGCGGGAGCATGCCGGCCACGAGCGCGAGGGTGGTCATGAGGATCGGACGCAGCCGATCGCGGTTGCCCTGCATGATGGCGGCGAGCCGCTCCATGCCGCGCGCGCGCAGGCTGTTCATGTGGTCGATCTGGAGGATGGCGTTCTTCTTCACCACGCCGAAGAGCACGAGGATGCCGAGCGCCGAATAGAGGTTGAGCGTGTTGCCGGTGTACCAGAGCGACGCCATGGCGAACGGCACCGAAAGCGGCAGCGACAGCAAGATGGTCAGCGGGTGAATGAGGCTCTCGAACTGGGAGGCGAGGATCATGTACATGAAGGCGAACGAGAGCACGAAGACCCAGAGGAACTCCGTGAATGTCTTCTCCATCTCCTTCGCCTTGCCCGTGACGAAGGTCGTGTACGCCAATGGCAGATTCATCTCGGCCACCGCGCGCTTGAGGGCCTCGATCCGGTCGGCCTGGCCGTAGCCCGGCGCGATCTGGGCGCGCAGCCGCACCTCGCGCTGGCGGTCCGTGCGGTCGATGCGGGACGGCGTGGGCGCGCGCACGATCTGCACGAGGTTGTCGAGACGCACGAGGCCGCCGCCCGGCGCCAGCCCGACCTGGGCGGGGGCGCCGGTGGCCACGTTGTTGCTGACCGAGTCGCGTGACACGTAGAGCCGCGAGATGACGGACAGGTCGCTGCGGTGGGCATCGATGAGGCGCACCGTCACGTCGTAGTCGTCGTTGACGTCATTGTCGTGGAAGCGCGAGACCTGGTCGTCGCCGCCCACCATCAGCCGCAGGGCGGTGGCGATCTGCTCGGTGTCCACGCGCAGGTCGGCCGCGCGCGCGCGGTCGATCACCACGCGGAGCTCCGGCTTGTCGAGCTGGAGCGTGGTGTCCACATCGACGACACCGCCCAGGGCGCGCGCCCTCGTCTTGAGGATCTCGCCGTACTCGGCGAGCTTCTCGAGGTCGGGACCGCGCAGGGCGAGGTCGATGTCGAAGGTCCCGCCGCCGATGTTGAAGCCCGCGATATTGCGCACCTGAGGCCGGTAGCCGGCGGCGAAGAACTTGCGGTAGCGCTGGCGCAGCGCCGCGATGATCTCGCGCTGCGAATAGTTGCCGCGGAAGGCGGCCATCGGATCGCCGCGCTTGAGGCCCTCCCAGATGCGGTGCAGGCTGATCGTGCGCTCCCCGTGGGGCACCGTGCGCACGTACATGTAGCCCTGGTTCACGCGGTTGAGGAAGCCGCCTCCGGCGGATGCCAGCGTGAGCGCCACGCCCTTCGTCTCGCGCGCCTCGCGGGCGAGAGCCTGCATTCCCTCGTCCATGGCGGCCAGGCTCATCCCCTCGGGACCGAAGACGAGCATCTCGAATTCGGACTCGTCCACGTCGCTCGGGATGTACTCCTGCTTCACCCCTCGGTAGAACGGTAGCGTGGAGGCCAGGACGACCGCGCTCACCACCACGATCACCCAGCGGCGACGCATCGACCACGCCAGGCACGCCTCGTAGGCGCGGTCGATGTACGCGTAGAACCCGCGCCGCGAGGCGGCGGTGTGGCCGTCGCCGTGCCCGCCCGCGTCCTCGGCACGCAGCAACCGGGCGCACATCATCGGCGTCAGCGTGAAGGACACCAGGAGGCTGACCATGACCGACACGGCGGCGGTGAGGCCGAACTGGTAGAGGAAGCGGCCGGAGATCGACGACATGAAGGACACGGGCACGAAGATGACGACGAGCGAGAGCGTGGTGGCCATGACCGCCAGCCCGATGTCCGCGGTGGCCTCGCGGGCGGCCTCGAAGGGCCGCATCTTCTTCTCCTCGACGAAGCGGAAGACGTTCTCGAGTACGACGATGGCATCGTCGATGACGATGCCGACCATCAGCACCAGCGCGAGCATGGTCACGCTGTTGAGTGTGAAGTTCAGCATCCACATCATCCCGAACGCGGAGATGACGGAGGTCGGGATGGCCACCGCCGCGATGAACGTCGACCGCCACGAGCGCATGAAGGCCAGCACGACCAGCGAGGCGAGGATGGAGCCCAGCACCAGGTGCAGGTTGATCTCGTGCAGGGCCGCGTAGATGTAGCGCGACTGGTCGCGGATGATCTCGAGCTTCACGTCGGGCGGCACCTGGACGGTCAAACGCGCCAGGCTCTTCTTGACGCCCTCGATGACGGCCACGGTGTTCTCGCCCGACTGCCGGCGGATCTCGACGATGACCGTCGGCACGCCGTTGAGCCGCGCCGCCGAGCGCTGCTCCTTCGTCCCGTCCTCCGCGTAGCCGAGGTCGCGCACGCGCACCGGCGAGCCGCCGAGCGTCGCCACCACGAGGTCGTTGAAGGCGCGCGGGTCGGCCATGCGGCCCATCGTGCGCAGCGAGGCCTCGTTGAGCCCCGACGTCACGTTGCCGCCCGGAAGGTCGGCGTTCTGGCGCACGAGCGCGTCGCGCACGCTCGTGATCGGCAGCTGGTAGGCCGCCAGCCGGTCGGCGTCCACCCAGACGTTGATCGCACGCGGCAGACCGCCGACGATCCGCACCTCGCCCACGCCGGGCGAGCGCTCGAGCTGCGGCCGCGCGATCTTGTCGGCGATCTCCGTCAGCTCGCGCAGCGAGCGGTCGCTGGCGAGCGCGATCGTCAGCACGGGCGCCTGGTCGTTGTCGAACTTCGCGATGATGGCCGGCTTCACGTCGCGCGGCAGGTTGCGCTGGGCGATCGACACCTTGTCGCGGACGTCCTGGGCCGCCACGTCGATGGCGCGGCTCAGCACGAACGTGACGATGATCAGCGAGTTCCCGGGGGTGGAGATCGAGCGCAGCTCCTGGATGCCCTGGATGGTGTTGATCTGCTCTTCCAACCGCTGCGTGACCTGCGTCTCGATCTCCTCGGTGGAGGCGCCGGGCAGCTCGACGCGCACGGTGACCGTGGGCAGGTCCACGGCGGGGAAACGGTCGACGCCCAGCCGGAAGTAGGACGCGGCGCCGACGACGACCAGCGCCATCACGATCATCGTCGCGAAGACGGGGCGCTTGATGCAGACTTCGGCGAGCTTCTGCACGAAGGGTTACCGCTCGGCGGTCACGGCCTGGCCGGGGGCGAGGTTGCCCGGCTCCAGCACGACGCTCTCGCCCGGCTTGAGCCCGGCCACGATCTCGATCCTGTCGCCCTCGCGCCGGCCCGTCTGCACGCGCACCTCGACGATCTTCCCCTGGCGGACGACGAGCACCTTCTCGACGCCTGCGAAGGTCACGAGCGAGGCGGCGGGGATGCGGATCACCGGCTGCGAGCCCTCGGTGACGATGTCCGCGCGCGTGAAGGCGCCGGGCTTCAGCACGGCGTTGGGGTTGGGCACCTCGGCCTCGACGAGGAGCGTGCGGTTCTGCTCCTGCACGATCGGGCTCAGCCGCACGACGCGGCCCTGGTGGACCGTGGCGGCGCCCTCGAGGGTGAGGCGCACCGTCTGGCCGACGCGCACGCCGGCCGCCTCGCGCTCGGGCACCGGCAGGCGCAGCCGCAGCGGGTGCGTGCGCACGAGCGTGGCCACCGGCGCGCCGGCGGCCAGGTACTCGCCCACCGCCGCCTGCTTGAGGCTCACCGCGCCGTCGAAGGGCGAGACGAGCACGGTGTCGATGAGCTGCTGCCGCGCGAGGTCGAGCTCCGAGCGCCGCTGCGTCAGCGTCGCCTGGCGATTGCGGACCTCCTCGATCGCATCGTGGTACCGGGCCTCCGCCACGCCGAGGTTCGCCTGCGCCGTGTCGTCCTGGGCCCGCGCGATCAGGTCCTGCTCGAGCAGCTTGGCCGAGCGCTCGCGCGCCAGGCGAGCCTCGTCGAGCACGGCACGCGCCTGCCGGACGATCGAGGTCTTCTCCGGATCGACCTGCTCGTCGGTGCCGGTCAGCGACAGCCCCAGCCGCGCGCGCGCCTGCTGCAGCGCCGCGGCGGCCTGCTCGACGCGCAGCTTGTAGTCCGTCTGATCGATCCGCGCGACGACCTGGTCCTTGCGCACGCGCGTGCCGAGGTCCACCGCCTGCTCGACGAGACGGCCGGGAACCTTGACGCCGAGCACCACGGTGTCGTCGGCGGCCAGCGCTCCGGTGGACGCGACCGTGCGCGGCACGCGCTCCTCGACAGCCGCGAAGACCTTGACGGGACGCGGCGGGACGACGGCGGCTGGCTGTTCCGTCGACGCGGAGGCGGAAGCGGACGCGGCCGGCTGGCCGGTGCAGCCGGCGGCAGCCAACACGACGGCGAGCAGCGCCAACCAGGGGCGGGGCATCCGGCAGATGATACCCCAGAAGCGACGCGGCTTTTCGAGGAGCGGCCCGGGTCCCCCGGGCCGCTACGAACGCGGGGGGGTGTGGGGGGCCATTTCGGGGCCCCCCACGACAGCAACGGCGCGGACGGGCGAGCCGTCGGCGCCTTCGATGCGAAGCGGCAGGGCCAGGAACCGGCAGCGGTCGGCGCCGATCTGGTCGAGGTTGGTCAGGTACTCGATGACGGTGATACCCGCGGGGAAGAACACGTGGTGCGTCGTGCACTCGGCGGGCGTCAGCTTGACGCCCGGCTCGAAGATCGACGTGCGCACGGTGTAGTCGGGCGGATAGTCGTAGCCGACGGCCTTCACGCCGCGGCTCACGAGCCAATCACACGCAGAGCGGCCCGTGTATGGTGCATCCCGCCAGAACTTCTCGCTCTCCACGCTGACCTTGCGCGGCCAGTCGGTGCGCAGCAGCGCGATATCGCCGCGACGCACGTGACCGGCGTGCGCGTCCAGCTCGGCCGCCGTCACCTCGCCGTTGTCCCCGAGGTGCGTGAGGTCCACCACCGCGGCCTCCCCGATCCACTGGTCGACCGGCATGGAGGCGATGTCGCGGTCGCCGGGCAGGAAGTGGACCGGCGCATCGACGTGCGTGTAGGCGTGGCAGGCGACGGTGAGCACCGTGGACTGGAAGACGTCCCCGGCGGCATGCGATCGGACCAGCTTGGGCTCGACCTTCCAGCGGAAGTGCGGGCGGATGGGAAAGGACAGGTCGACGATGCGCATGGCCCCTTCTTATATACAACGATTCGTCGCTACGCCACCACGGCCGGCCGCTCGAGCTTCGCTGAATCGACACAGCGCCCGATGTAACCGAGGATGAGTGCAAAGCTCAGCGGCAGGTCGTGAATCCAGACGTCGGCGACGGCAAAGGCCGCGAACGTCGTCACTGACACGGCGATCCAGAGCGCGCCCGCGAGCAGCACGGAGCGTGCGCCGGGCACGTGCACGGCAACGACAGAGCCGACCAGAGCGAAGACAACGGCCAGGACCACCGAGACGGCCAGCGAGACCTCGCGGAGCCAGTTGCCCGTCATCAACGTTTCCAGCTCGTTCGCGAGAATCTCGACGCCCGGCATCTCACCGTTCCGGGCAAACGGCGTTGCAAACCGGTCATGGAGGAGCGGACTGGTCACGCCGACCATGACGATTCTGTCGTTCCAGTAGGATGCCGGGATCTCGCCGCGCAGCACGCGGTAGTACGAGATCCACGGAAACGTTTTCGGTCCCCCGCGGTAATTGATCAAGACGTCGTTCGTGCGCGGTAACGGTGCGCCGCGCAGGCCGAGCTTCGCGAGGTAGCCGTGCGCGGCCACGATCAAGGTCGGCATCTCTCCAAAGGGCAGTGTGAGCCTGACCGGCATTCGATGAATCTGCCCATCGCTTTCGATGGGCGCGTTGACGAGACCGACAGCGGCGGCACCACGCCGAAGCTCCGGGATCGGCACATTGAGTGCATCGCGCCGGTAGAAGGGCTGAATATCGATCCCGTACACGCCAGCAAGGAGAACATTGCCAGCAGACGCCACGGCCTCCGCAAGCTGGGCGTCATCGGCAGGACCGCGCAGTGACGGCTCATCGAAGTTCAGATCGAGCACGATGGCGCGCGGCTTGCCGGGGATGATCGCACGGATCAGATCGGCATGGCGACCACGAGCGAACGGCCATTGCTCGTTCAACTCGCTGAGTGTCGATTGATCGACGCTCACGATGACGATCGGCAGCGTCGGTGCCCGTGCGCCACGCAGCTCGAAGAGCCTGCTGAGCGACCAGTACTCGAACTGCTCAAACCAACCAGCTGCGGCGAACGCCGCAGTGAGCAGCCCGGCCAGCAGTGCGACGCGATGGGCGCGGGCGAACTCGACGATCAGGGTCACACGCCGATTCCGGCCAGAAAGGTGTCGACCACTGCCTGCACCTCCGTGCGGTGCGAGCGGTTGGGAAAGTGGCCACCGCCCTCGACGACGTGCAGGCGCGCGCCGGGGATCGTCTCGGCGACCCGCCGCGACATCGCCACCGTCGGAAAGTGGTCCGCCGAGCCGGCGATCACGAGCACGGGACACCGGATGCGCGCGCAGTCGGCGAGCCATTCCGTGCGCGAGTAGGTCTCGTCGAGCAGCGCCAGCAGCGAGGCCACGGAGTGCAGGCGCAGCGTGCCCAGCACCTCCACGTAGCGGTCCGGGCGCGCCTTCAACCGCGCCAGCGCCTCGCCGCCCACGCGCAGCCGCACGTTGGCGTCGTAGTACTCCTCGAACCGCCCGGCCTCGACTAGTGGCCGGTGCTGTTTCCACCACGCGATGTCTTCCGGCGCCGGCGCGTACGGCGGCCCGCTGATGGAGACGACGGCACGCACGCGCTGCGGGGCGTGGACGGCGAGCCAGAGCGACAGCGCGGCGCCCATCGAGGCGCCGCCGAACACGGCGCGCTCGACGCCGAGCGCGTCGAGCCAGAGCCGCACGTCCTCGGCCTTCTTCGGATACGTGTAGTCCTCGACGCGCTCGAAGCGCTCGGAGAGCCCGTGGCCACGCGTATCCGGGAAGAGCGCGCGGATCCGCGCGGCGAACGGCTCGAGGTCGGCGACCATGGACGACGAGTCCTCGATCGAGCCGCCGTGGATCCAGACCACCGGCGGCTTCGCGGGATCGCCCGCCTCGCGCCAGTGCAGCCGCACGCCGTTGGGGAGCGTCAGTTCAGGCACGGCCGCCAGCGTATCGGATTCGCGGCATTGACAGGGTGGTCACGCGGTCGAATAGTAGAGGCGCATGACCCCGAAGAGCGCGTTCACCTATCGGGATTACGAAGCGCTGCCCAACGACGGGCGGCGCTACGAGATCCACGATGGCGAGCTCTGCGTGACCCCGGCTCCGTCGCTCGAGCACCAGATCATCAGTGCCCGCTTGTCCTTTCAGCTCATGAAATGGCTCGAGACGCGTCCCGGTGGGCTGCTGCTCTATGCCCCGCTCGACGTGATCCTCGCCGACCGGCCGGACGAGACGTCGATCGTCCAGCCCGACATCCTCTATATCGCGTCCGATCGGATGGCCCTCACCAGCCCGCGTGGGATGGAGGGCGGGCCGACGCTCGCCGTCGAGATCCTCTCGCCGTCTACGCGCAGGATCGATCGCGTGACGAAAACGCGGCTGTATGCTCGTTATGGCGTTCCGTTTCTCTGGCTGGTGGACCCCGACGGGCGGACCATCGAAGCGTTCGCCCTCGAGGGCACTCGTTATGCGCTCGCCGTCGCCGCCGCTGGGCCCGAGCCCGTCGATCTCCCGCCCTTCACCGGCCTCGGCCTCGTCCCCGACGCGCTCTGGCCCTGACGCCGGCGCCTACGCCGCGCGGCGCTCGAGCCGCCGCGCGAAGACGGACATCGAGTAGGTGCAGAGCCAGTAGACGATTGCGATGAAGATGTAAATCTGGAACGGCTTGATCTCGCGGTTGTTGACGATCTGCGCGGCCTTGGTGAGATCCACGTAGCCGATGATCGAGGCCAACGAGGTGTCCTTGAAGAGCACGATCATCTGCGTGACGAGCGAGGGCACCATGTTCTTGAGCGCCTGGGGCAGCACGACGTAGGCCATCGTCTTCGTCCCCGTCATGCCGAGCGCGGTGGCCGCCTCCACCTGGCCGCGCGGCACGGACTGCACGCCGGCGCGCACGATCTCGCCGAAGTAGGCGGCCTCGAAGATCACGAAGGCGGTGAGCGCCACGCCGTACTCGGGGATGGGCAGCCGGAGCAGCTGCGGGATGATGAACCAGATCCAGAAGATGACCATGACCAGCGGCACGCCGCGGAAGAACTCGACGTACATCGTGGCCGGCATGCGGATCCACGGCGCCTGCGCCAGCCGAGCCAGACCCACGAAGATGCCGAGCACGAAGCCGAACAGGATGGCCGGGATGGCCAGCCGCAGAGTGCCGCCGATGAACGGACCGATGCCGATCAGCCCCTGGAGGATCAGGAACTTGAAGTTACTGGTGATGACCGAGACGTCCATGCGTCGACCTGGGCTAGGCCGCCGGCCCCACGCGCGCGATCAGCCCGGGGATTGCGTAGCGGCGCTCGACCTTCGCCATGATCGTGGCGATCGACAGGCAGAGCACGAGGTAGATCAGCGTGCCCGCCGTGAGCGCCTCGATGGCCCTCGCGGTGTACGTCTCGATCTGGCGCGTCTGGAACGTCAGCTCGGCCACGCTGATGGTGAGCGCCACCGACGAGTTCTTGAGCAGGTTGAGCGACTCGTTGGTCGCCGGCGGCACGATCAGGCGCAGGGCGACGGGCAGGATGATCAGCCGGTACGACTGGAAGGTCGTCAGCCCCATGGCCACCGACGCCTCGAACTGGGTGCGCGGGATCGACTGGATGCCGGAGCGAATGACTTCAGAGATGCGCGCGCCGTGATAGACGCCGAGCGCGAGCATGCCCGCCCAGAACTCCGCGCCGTGGTTGAAGAGCCAGTCCTGGATGCCGCGCGGCAGCAGCGGCGGCACGCCGAAATACCAGAAGAACATCCAGACGAGCAGCGGGACGTTCCGGAAGAACTCGACGTACGAGGTGGCGGCCCAGCGCAGAGGCGTGAATCGCACCGTGCGCAGCGCGCCCGCCAGGATCCCGAGAGCGACGGCGAGGACCCAGGCGAGCGCGGACAGCTCCAGCGTCGTGAGCAGGCCCTGGAGCAGCCAGCGTCCCGACTCGCCGGTCCAGAGCACGCTCCACTTGAAGGTGTAGTTCACTTACCGATTTGCTTCAGCAAATACGCCTTCACCTGTGGGGTCATGGGGTACGGCAGCTCGCCCTTGGGGCCGAACCACTTGTCGTAGATCTCGAAGTACTTGCCCGACTCGAAGCCGTTCTTGAACCCGGCGTCCACGGCGGCCTTGAACTTCGTGTCGCCCTTGCGCATGGCCATGCCGTACGGCTCTTCGGAATAGAAGTCGCCGACGACCTCCCAGTCGTTCGGGTTCGGTGCCTTCGCCTTCAGTCCGTAGAGCTGGATGCCGTCGTTCGTGTACGCGTCGACCTGACCCTGGACCAGAGCCTGGAAGGCGGCCGGTTGGTCGGGGAACTCGCGCAGCTGCGCCTGCGGGTACTTTTCGCGCAGGATCTTGGCGTTGGTTGCGCCCTGCTGGGCCGCGATGCGCTTGCCGGCGATGTCGTTGATCCCCTTGATGGGGCTGCCCTTCTTCACGAGGAACTGGGCGCCCGTGTAGAAGAACGTGAGGCTGAAGTCCACCGACTCGCGGCGCTGTGGCGTGTCGGTCATCGTCCCGGCGATGAGGTCGACCGAGTTGTTCGTCAGCAACGGGATGCGTGTGGGCGGCGTCGATTCCTTCTTCTCGATCTTGATCGACCGGCCCACGGCCTTCTCGACCGACGGCTTCACCAGCATCTCGACGAGGTCGATGGAGAAACCGACCCACTCGTTGTTCTTGTTGATGTAGGCGAAGGGCGGCGAGCCGGTGCGCGTGCCGATGGTTAGCACGCCGCTGGATTTGATCTTCTCCAGCGTGTCCGGCTGGGCGAGCGCCGGCGCCGCCGATGAGAGGGCAAGAGCCAGCGCGAGCAACACGGCGAACGTCGCTTCCATGTGACCTCCGTCAATGGGTGAGGATCTTGGACAGGAACTGCTTGCCGCGGTCCGACTTCGGCGCGGCGAAGAAATCCTGAGGCGTGCCCTCCTCGACCACCTGCCCCTCGTCCATGAAGACGACGCGGTGGGCGACGCGGCGGGCGAACCCCATCTCGTGCGTGACGCACATCATCGTCATGCCCTCGCGGGCGAGCGCGGTCATGACGTCGAGCACCTCGTTGATCATCTCCGGGTCGAGCGCGGAGGTCGGCTCGTCGAACAGCATGATCTTCGGCTGCATGGCGAGCGCGCGGGCGATGGCCACGCGCTGCTGCTGGCCGCCCGAGAGGTTGGCGGGATAGGCGTCCGCTTTCTCGCGCAGCCCGACCCGCTCGAGCAGCGCGCGCGCCGTCTTCTCGGCCTCGGCGCGCGCGAGCTTCCGCACCTTCATCGGCGCCAGCATGATGTTCTGCAGCGCCGTCATGTGCGGGAACAGGTTGAACGACTGGAACACCATGCCCACCCGCGTGCGCAGCGCCGGCAGGTTCACGCCGCGCTTCGTGATCGAGTCGCCCAGCACGACGACGTCGCCGGCCTGAACGCGCTCGAGCCCGTTGACGCACCGGATGAGGGTGGACTTGCCCGAGCCCGACGGCCCGCACACGACCACTACGTCGCCGGCGGCGATGGCGAGGTTGATGTCGCGCAGCACGTGCAGCTTGCCGAACCATTTGTCGGCGTCCCTGAAGACGATCGCCGGCTCGCCGGCCGTCATCCGTTCCCTGCCGGGGGCTTGGCCCGTCGCTCGCGCAGCAGCAGCATGCTGAGCGCGGCGCGATCGTGCAGCGCCGCCGCCAGGCGATCGACCGAGCTGTCCACGGCCTTCGCGAACGCGTCGGCGCCGCCGAAGCGCTCGAGCGTCTCCGGCGGGATGAACTTCACGAGCAGGCTCGAGGTTCCGGGCGGCATGCCCGCGAAGTGGACGGTGAGAATCCCGTAGTCCTCGAGCAGCAGCATCGCGAGCGCGGCCGTCGCCTCGATCGGCACGATCGGCGGCGTCGTGAGCCCCGCGCGCTCCATCGCCAGCGCCAGCAGATCGTCGGCGCGCAGCTGCGCGGTCACCGGCGTCACGTGCAGGCGCGCGCCGAAGACGACGCTCAGCGCCTCGCCGACCTTGCGCGTCGTCTCCACCAGCGTCCGCACGCGCTCGGGACGATAGCCCGAGAGCGAGCGCGCGACGGCCGGATAGAGCATCGGGCGCGCCTCCAGGCCGAACTCGAACGCGCGCGCGCGGATGGCGGCCACCAGCGCGGCGTCGCCGGCGAGCAGGCCGAGGCGCGGGCCGACGGTGCCGTACTTGTCGAGCCCGGTGGCGCCGAGGTCGGCGCCCAGCTCGAGCGTTTTCGGCTGGCCGAAGACGGCCGGGCCCACCCTCGCACCGCCGGCGTCGTCCACGTAGACGCGCACGCCGCGGGCGTGCGCCAGCCGCACTGCCTCGCTCGCGATCTCGAGCGGCAGCAGATCGTAGGTCACGGCCAGGCGCGTCAGCACGACGAGCGACACGCGCGGCTCGCGGTCCAGGGCCGCCTCGAGGCCCGCGAGGTCGCCGGTCTCGACGAAGCGCGCGCCGCACTGCCGCGCAGAGCGGATTGCCGTCGGGTGCGTGTAGCTCGGCGACAGCCCGAGGACGGCGTCCCCGGGCGACACCAGCGCCAGGTGCGTGGCGAACGTCGCCGCCGTCAGCCGGTTGAAGAGCATGACGTCGTGGCGCTCCGCGTCGCCGCCCAAGTGCTCCAGTGCCAGCGCGCGCACGCGCGCGCCCGCGAGCGCCGGCGCCACCTCGTCATCGGCCACCGCCAGCTCCGACGCCTCCATCGGCAGGGCGCGCTCGAGGCCGGAGAAGTTGAAGATCGCCTCCGGCCCGCGCGCGGCGATGCGGCGCTCGATCACGCGGCGGGCGCGCTCGAGCTTGACGAAGTCGTCCTCCGTCGAGCGGATGATCGCGCCCCGCGCGTAGGGCAGCCCGGCCGCGAACTCGTTGCCGAAGCGATCTGTCGTCACGCGGCTCTCCTCACGCCATCACGATCAGGACGTCGCCCGCGTTCACCGTCTGCCCGGCCTCCACACGCACCTCGGCCACCGTCCCCGGGCCCGTCGCCTTGAACTCGTTCTCCATCTTCATGGCCTCGATCACGACCAGCGTGTCGCCGGCCCGGACGGCGTCCCCGACTCCCACCGCGACGCGGCTGATCTTACCCGGAAGCGCGGCGGTGAGCGTCCGGCTTCGCGGCCCGCCCGCCGCCCCGCCGCGCGTGCGGATGATGTGGCGCGTCTGCTCCTCGACCGTGATCTCGTACCACTCCCCGCCCACCTCGACCACGCAGGCGCCGTCGCGATCGGTGACGTCGGCGACGTACGACACCCCGTCGATCAAGAGGGAATAGATGCCCTGCGCGGCGAGGCGCGCGTCCACCTCCCAGACGTCGTCCCCGACGGCCACGCGGTAGCGGCCGTCGGTGCCCGTGACGTCCACCACCCGGCTCTCGTCGTTGACGGTCGCGACGTACTTCACGGGCGGCTCCATCCGCGGATGCCGGCCGCGCGCCACGCCGACGGCGCGGTGTCCGCCGGCGGGGCGGCGGCCTCGTGCCGGCCGCGCTCGTACTCCGCGAGCACGGCGGCGATCAGCGCGATCGGCAGCACGCGCGACTCGTTGGCGCGCAGGGCCGGCAGCACGCGCTCGAGAAAGCCCGTCGAGAGCCGGCCCGCGCGGAAATCGGGATGGGCGACGACGCGCGCCAGCACCGGGATCGTGGTCCGCACGCCGACGACGCGGTACTCGGCCAGCGCGCGCGCCATCCGGTCGCACGCCGCCTCGCGGTCGGCGCCCCACACGATGAGCTTGCTGATGAGCGTGTCGTACCAGCGTGGCACCGTGTAGCCCTCGTAGGCGCCGGAGTCGTCGCGCACCCACGGTCCGCTGGGCGCGCGCAGGCCCGTGAGCGTCCCCGGCGAGGGCAGCCAGCCCGCGAAGGGGTCCTCGGCATTGATGCGGCACTCGATGGCCCAGCCGCGCCACGTGACGTCGGACTGCGTGAGGGCGAGCTTCGCGCCGGCGGCGATGCGGAGCTGCTCGTGCACGAGATCCACACCCGTCACCATCTCGGTCACCGGGTGCTCGACCTGAAGGCGCGTGTTCATCTCGAGGAAATAGAAGTTGCGCTCGGCGTCCACGAGGAACTCGACGGTGCCCGCGTTGACGTAGCCGGCGGCGCGCGCGAGCCGGCAGGCCGCCTCGCCCATGCGCGCGCGCAGGCTCGCGTCCACGAGCGGCGACGGGCACTCCTCGATCAGCTTCTGGTGACGCCGCTGGATGGAGCACTCGCGCTCGCCGAGGTGGATGACGTTGTCGTGGGCGTCGGCGAGGATCTGGATCTCGACGTGCCGCGGCTCGGCGACGGCGCGCTCGAGGTAGACGGCCGCGTCGCCGAAGGCGGCGCCCGCCTCGGCGCGCGCCGCGCGCAGCGCCTCCGTGAGGTCGTCCTCGCGGCTCACGAGCCGCATGCCCTTGCCGCCGCCGCCCATGGCGGCCTTGAGCATCACCGGATAGCCGATCTCGCGCGCGACCCGGGCGGCCTCGACGTCGCTCGCCACGGCCTCGAGGGCGCCGGGCACCATCGGCACACCCAGCTCACGCGCAAGCTGGCGGGCCGCCGTCTTACTGCCCATCCGGCGCATCGCCGCCGCCGGCGGGCCGACGAAGGTCAGCCCGGCGGCCGCGCACGCCTCCGCGAACGACGGGTTCTCGGAGAGGAACCCGTACCCCGGGTGCACGGCGTCGGCGCCCGCGCGCCGCGCCGTCTGCACGAGGCGGTCGACCACGAGGTAGCTCTCGGTGGCGGGGGCGGGACCGATCGGGTACGCCTCGTCGGCCATCTGCACGTGCAGCGCCTCGCGGTCGGCCTCCGAGAAGACGGCGACGGTCGCGATGCCCAGCTCGCGGCACGCGCGCAGCACGCGGACGGCGATCTCGCCGCGGTTGGCGACGAGCAGCTTCTTGATCTTCACGCGGGCCGTCTCCTCACAGGCCGTCCATGATACCGCGTCACTCGCCGAGGGCCTTCACCGCGGCCTCGACGCGCACGTTACCCCGGCCTCAGCCGGAAGCGCTGGACCTTGCCCGTGGCCGTCTTCGGCAGGTCGTCGGCGAAGGCGAGCGTCGCCGGCGTGCGATGGCCGCCCGCGCGCCGCCGTACGAACTCCGTCAGCGTCGCGGCGAGATCGGGGGACGCGCTCCAGCCGTCCTTGAGCACGACCACCGCGTGGGGCCGCGTGAGCCCGGCGGCGTCCGGCGCGCCGATAACCCCTGCCTCCAGCACGCCGGGGTGCTCGACGAGGGCCGCCTCGATCTCCGCCGGCGAGACCCACAGGCCGGCGACCTTGAGCATGTCGTCGGAGCGCCCGGCGAACGTGAAGAAGCCGTCGGTATCGCGCGCGAACATGTCGCCCGTGCTGAGCCAGTGCCCTTGCATGGTCGCGCGCGTGCGGTCGAGCCGGTTCCAGTAATAGGGCGACGTCGTCGGCCCCTTGATCAGCAAGTGGCCGACGACGCCGTCCGCGACCGGCACGCCCTCGTCGTCGACCAGCCGCGCCCCGAAGCCCGGCACGAGGCGGCCGGAGGCGCCGCGGCGCGCCGCGCCCGGCGTGTTGGCGATGAAGTCGTGCAGCGCCTCCGTCGAGCCGACGACCTCCACCAGCTCGAGGCCGAAGCGCTCGGCCCACGCGTCGAAGATGGCCGGCGGCAGCGCCTCGCCCGACGACACGCAGAAGCGCAGCGACGAGAGGTCCCAGCGGCGCTCGGCGTCATCGATCGCGAGCATGCGCGCGTAGAGCGTCGGCACCGTGAAGAACACCGTCGGCCGCTCCGTCGCGATCACCTCGAAGGCGCGCTCGGCGTCGATCCGCTCGGGCACCAGCACGGAGGCGCCGCCCACGCGCGCCGGGAAGTACAGGCTGTTGCCCAGCCCGAACGCGAAGAACATCTTCGAGGCGGAGAACACGAGGTCGTCGGCCTCGAGGCCGAACACGCCCACGCCGACGAGGTCGGCGGCGGCCAGGAAGTGCGCGTGCGAGTGCACGGCGGCCTTGGGCTTGCCGGTGGAGCCCGACGTGTACCCCCAGTAACAGGTGTCGTCGGCGAACGTGAGCGCGGGCTCACACGTGGGCTTGGCGGCGGCGAGGAGCTCGTCGAAGTCGTGGGTGCCGGGCAGGCCCTGGCCGCCGACGACCACCACCGCGCGCAGCGACGGGCAGCGATGGCGCACGGCGAGCAGTCGTCCGGCCACCGGCGCCTCGACGACCGCGACACGCGCGCGGCTGTCGGTGAGGAGGACCTCGTACTCCTGGGGCGTCATCAGCGTGTTGACGGGCACGGCGACGGCGCCGAGCTTGACCGCGCCCCAGAACGCCGCCGCGAACGCCGGCGAGTCGTTGAGCACCAGCAACACCCGCTGCTCGATCTCTACGCCCAATGCGGCCAGAGCGTTGGCGCAGCCGTCGACGGAGGCGGCGAGGTCGCCGTAGCTGATGGCGCGGCCGGCGAACCTGAACGCGGTGCGCGCGCCGCGTCCCTCCGCCACGTGGCGATCGACGAAGAAGGCCGCGGCGTTGAAATGCTCGGGAACGCTCCCCACCGCAAGAATTTTACAGTATGGGGCTGACGGGTAGGCTGGTGGCGTGTGGACCGTCGGCCACTCGACTCATCCGCTGGAGACGTTCGTGGCGCTGGTCCGCGCCCACGGTGTGACGACGATCGCCGACGTCCGCAAGCTGCCGCGCTCGCGGCACCACCCACAGTTCAACGTCGAGACGTTGCCCGGCACCCTCACGGCCGCCGGCCTCGGCTACACGCACTTCGCCGGCCTCGGCGGCCTCAGGCGCGAGCAGCCGGACTCGATCAACCGCGCGTGGAAGAACCCCTCGTTCCGCGCGTACGCCGACTACATGCAGAACGACATGTTCGCCGCGGAACTCGATCGGTTGGTGTCGCTCGGGCGCCGCGCGAGCGTCGCGATCATGTGCGCGGAGGCCGTGTGGTGGCGCTGCCACCGCTCGCTGATCGCCGACGCGCTGGTTGCGCGGGGCGAAACGGTGCTGCACATCCTCACTCCGGAGCGCGCCGAGCCCCACGCATTGCGCGACTTCGCGCGAGTCGAGAACGGGCGGGTGACCTATCCAGGCGAGCCGGAGCTCTTCTAGCCCGGATTGCCCGCCAACGGGTGCAAGACGTCGATCGCCCAGCCCACGTCCAGGCGTTCCCCCAGCCAACCCGGCATCGCCGTGCGTGCGTGGATCCGCAGCCCCTGCGCCTCGTGCCGCGCGCGCAAAACGTGGATGGGATCGTCCGCCACGTGTGGCCGAGCCGGAACTTCGGGCAACGGCCGGCCGTCCGGGCGCCGGAACTCGAGCTCGCCGTCGGGCTGTCGCTCCATCTGATAACCCTCCTCGTGCACCGCGCGGTGATGACGGCGACAGAGCAGCGCCAGGTTCGAGAGCGTGGTCGGCCCGCCCTGGGCCCAGTGGCGGATGTGATGGCCCTGGCCAAACGGGAGGCCACAGCCCGGGAAGCGGCAACCCCGGTCGCGGTGATGGAGCACGCGCCGTAACGCGGGCGGAATGGTCCGCGTCCGGGCGCCGACCTCCACGACCCGGCCATCCGCAGTGTGCCGCATCACCACCCGGCTCGCGTCGCACGCCAGGCGCTGACACGTTTCCGAGGAAACGTGCGTGCCGTCCTCGAGGACCGACTGTCCAGGCGCCTCCGGATCGGCCAGCACCGGCGCGTCGACGTGGACGACGACCTGGTACCGCTCGCCCGGCGCGCCGGGATCGATCCCGTGGTGCAGGGCCGTCTCGGCGAGCAGGCCCAGCGCGTCCGCCTGCTGCTGGGCCAGCGTGGGCGTTTCGGCCGAAACGTCTGCCGGCCCGGCGCTCGCGTCCGTGGCCCGCGCCCGCTCATACAGCGTTTCGCGGGCCGCGGCGAGGGCCTGCACGAGCAGCGCCCCGACCTCCGGCGCCACCCGCCCGCGCACGATCATCATGCCGTCCTCGTCTTGATACACGTGCAGCGCCCGGCTCGTGTGGCGCCGCGCGGTCTCCCGGGCCTCGGCCAGCCGGTCCACCCGTCGCCACCCGCGAACGATCCGCTCGACGTGGGCCGCGGTGCCCGCCCGACCCACCGCGAGCAGGCGCTCCTCGGTCTCGGGCGTGGCCACGCGCGTCAGCGCCCGCACCTTCGCGTACGAGAGCTCGCCGCGCGCGAGCGCCTGGGCCAGCCGCGGCAGCGTGCCGAGCGCGCGCGCCACGCGCACGCGCTCGCGCGCCGCGCCCGGGTCGAGCCCGACCCGCCACGTCAGCCAGGCGGCGCAGGAGAGGAAGCCGGTGTTCCAGCCGCCGCGCGCGTCGAACTCGCGGATCAGATCGAGCAGGCGCGCAGTGGCGGCGTCGAGGTGCGCGGCCAGCTCGGCGATCTCGTCGCCCAGCCGATCGAGCGTGCTGGAAAGGTCGGGTGACATCACGAATCCTCCTTGTGCTGAGGCGACTCTATACCCCAGTTTCGGAGACGCCTTGCAGCCACCAGAAGACGCGATCGTGACCCGATGACGATTTTTTCGGTGCGGGCAGCCGATACGCGCTCGTCGCGCCATTGCGGAACGCTGAAGCGGCATTCGCGAGGCGCTGCCGATCCGCGGTGAGCGCCCGCGGCGAAGGCTGTCAAGCGGATTTTTTATCAGCGCGTGGAGTGCGGCGACCGGGCTACAGCAAGCGCCCGCCGCCGAGGTGCTCGGCGGCCCAGCGCTCGAACGTGTAGAGCGACCAGAGCGCGCACACGTGGTCGCGGCGCCCGGCCACGTGCTCGGCGACGAGCCGACGCACGGCGCGCACGTCGAAGAGGCCCTCGGCCGCCAGCCGGTCCGGCGCGAGCGTGTCGTCGAGGGTCGCCGCGAGCGGGCCGCGGAACCAGTCCTCGAACGGCACCCCGAACCCCTGCTTGCCGCGCTCGAGGATCTCGCGCGGCAGGCGGTCGGTGAGCGCCGACTTGAGCAGGCGCTTGAGCCGCGTGAGGCCCTCCAGGCGCAGGCCCGCCGGGATGCGGCTCACGAACTCGACGAACGTGTGGTCGAGGAACGGGGCGCGAAGCTCCAGGCCCACGGCCATGCTCGCGCGGTCGGCGTTGGCCAGATTCTGGCCCGCCATGTAGAGCTTGCAGTAGCGATGGATCAGCCGCGTGGTGGGATCGTCGCTCGTGCAGCCGGCGAGCGCCGCGTCGATGTCGGCGTACGGATCGAAGCCGACGAGGACCGCGCGCGCGGCCGGCGACAGCAGCGACGCCAGCCGCTCCGGCGGCAGCCCGCCGAGCAGCGCCTGGTTGCGCGCGTCCGGCGCGTACGCGAGCGCGCCGAAGAACATGCGCAGCGGCTCGGGCGCCAGCGGCACATCGCCGAGCCGCGCCAGTCCGCGGCGCGCCACCCTCGGCAGGCGCCCGAAGCCGCGATGCCACCAGTCGGCGGCCATCGCCGGATAGCCGCCGAACAGCTCGTCGCCGCCGTCGCCGGTGAGGGCCACGGTCACCTCCCGCCGGGCGAAGCGCGACAGCAGGTAGAGCGGCACGAAGCTCATGTCGGAGATCGGCTCGTCGAGCAGCACGCCGAGGCGCTCGAGCACGGGCGCCACGTCGACGGCCGAGACGAGCAGCTCCTCGTGCACGGTGCCGAGCCGCTCCGCCGCGAGGCGCGCGTAGCCGCGCTCGTCGTGGGAGCGCTCCGCGTAGCCGACGGAGAACGTGCGCAGCCCCGGCTTCAGCCGCGCGGCGCTGGCGGCCACCGCGGTGGAATCGATGCCGCCGCTGAGAAAGCAGCCGAGCGGCACGTCGCTGACCAGACGCAGCGACACCGCCGCGTCGAGCCGCCTGACGATCTCGCGTCGCCACGTCGGCTCGTCGCCCTCATCGGGCCTCGACGGCAGCTCCCAGTAGCGCTCGACGCGCACCTTGCCGTCGCCGGCGCTGAGCGCGTGGCCGGGCGGAAGCTTGCGCACGCCGCGGACGATGGTGTGCGGGTTGGGCACGAAGTCGTAGGCGAGGTAGCGCGCGAGCCCCTCGGGATCGAGCGCGCGCCCCACGTGCGGGTGCGCCAGCACCGCGCGCAGCTCGGAGCCGAAGACGAACCAGCCGTCGACCTTCGCGTAATAGAGCGGCTTCTCGCCCATGCGGTCGCGGGCGAGGAAGAGGACCTCGCGCCGGCGGTCCCACACGGCGAAGCCGAACATGCCGTTGAGGTGATCGGGGCAGTGCTCGCCGTACTCCTCCCACGCGTGGACGATGACCTCGGTGTCGGAGGCCGTCCGGAACCGGTGGCCGGCGCGCTCGAGGCTCGCGCGCAGGGCGGCGAAGCCGTAGATCTCGCCGTTGAGGGCGACGTGCACGGCGCCGTCCTCGTTGCCGATGGGCTGATCGCCGGTGACGAGGTCGATCACGCGCAGCCGCGCGATGCCGAGCGCCGCGGGCCCGTCCACGTGGAAGCCGAAGGTATCGGGACCACGGTGGGCGAGCGTGCGCACCATGCGCTCGAGCATGGCGCGGTCGGCGCGAACGCCGGGCGGGGCCAGGAAGCCGGCGATGCCGCACACGGCTCAGTGCTCGCCCGCGGCCGCCGGCGCCGGGACGAAGCCGCGGTAGGCGGCCAGCGCCAGGAAGCCGATGCCGATCCAGGTGGCCTCGCGGATGCGACGCACGATACTGAAGGACATCCCCCAGGTGCCGCCGAGTCCGAGCGCCGTGAAGATCGCCACGTGGCCCCCCTCGAGCGCGCCGATGCTCGCCGGCACCATGAAGGTGGCGAAACGGACCGCGGTGCTGAAGGCCTCGATGAGGAGCGCCGCCGTCAGGGACAGCTCCACCCCGAGCAGGTGCAGGACCACCCAGACCTCCACCGCGCTCGCGATCCAGCCCAGGAAGTGGAAGAAGGTCGAGAGCGCCAGGCGAAGCGGCTCGCGGCGGTAGAAGACCGCGAGCGAGTCGTCGAGCCGTCCGAGGCCGCCGGCCAGCCGCTCGAGGAACGCGAAGCGGCCCAGGAGGCGTCCCCCGTGACCGAGCACGCCGCCGGCCTGGACGGCCACGAACCCGCCCACCGCCAGGACCTCGACCAGGAGCAGCCAGAACATCACCCGCAGCAGCGGCGAGTCGTGTGGCAACAGCGCCCAGGCGCAAGGCAGACCCGCGATCAACAGGAGGCCCTGGGCGATCGTGATCGTGGTCTTGGCGACGATCACTGACGGCAGAGCCTCCTCGAGCGGGGCGTGGTGGCGAATGAGCCAGGCCTTGACCGCCTCACCCCCAACCGACGCGGTGGGCGTCGTGAGGTTGAACGCCTCCCCGGCCAACCTGGCAGAGAAGAGTGCCCCGAACGGCACGCGGTCACTCCGAAACGCGAACCGCCACCCCAGAGTGTCGAGGACATTCACTATCGTGAACGGGAAGGCGATGACGATGAGGATCCGCCATCCAAGCTGGCGGATCGAGTGCAGGATGGCCTCGGGATCATTGCGCCACACGAGGATGGTGAGCAACGCGGCGCCGCAGACCAGCAGCAGCACCCGCGCAGTCCTCCAGCGAGCGGAGTCCATATCCTGGACAGGATTGCATGTTCCCTGCCAGAGAGCCTATGAGTCTTTGGCCCCTATTACGGTTGCCACTTCGGAGGCTCTGCGTCGGGCGTCATCTTGCCGTCTCTCCGCTGGTCTTGAAGGGCGTAATACATACAGTCTAAGACTGGAAACCCAATCTATTGGACGCTCGCTTTGATTTCGAAGGATTCAATCGGAAATGGTGAGCGACGGGACGATGAAACTGGTGAAAGTCGTGAAAGGGCGGCCGTGACCCTCAGAAGCGGAACAGCAGGCCGATTTCTGGCGCGAAGTCGGGCGCCTTCTTCGTGATGCCGAATCCGCAATTGACTTTGAGCGCAATGTTCTTGCTCAGAGAGTACTGCACCTCGCCGATGATCGATTGCTCGTCCTGCTCGCCCTCGAACGCGAGCGCGACGAGCCAGTTCGGGGAGAGACGCTTGAGGTATTCGATTGCGTATTCACCAAACTCGAAATCGCCTCCCTTGGCCGAATAGGTGAACGCGAATCGGAAAGCCAGCGTCCCGAACGGCCCAAAGCCCTTGGTGAAGACGAGTCCCGGCGAGAGTTCCCAGTCTTGTGTGCCGATCAGTTTCTTGTCGCTCTGCAAGGGGAACACGGTCTCGAAGAAGAAGACCCCCTCGGGCCAGTAATCTCCCTCCTTCAGCCAACGCAAGCGAATCTGCATTTCGGTATCGCCCAGTCCGTCCTCCCGGAGCTTCTTGGGCATGGTGGAGGGATCGCTCTTCGCCTTCTTCAGTGTCGCGGTGGTGTACACGGCCGATTCGAACTCCACTGCGAGCCAGTCGGTGAAACCGTAGGCGAAGAAGAGGAGGAACTCGTGCTGCTCCAGCTTACCGAAGAAATCCTCACCGGCTCGGGGTCCCTTGAAGCCCATTTCTCTGGGTTTGTACTCGTGAGTCGAATCGCGCGTATATTCGTAAAACGAGTAGGCGAGAAGCTCGCCTTTGCGCACGTAGGTGCCCAACAGCGATGTGGGTATGCCATCGCCCCTGTCGTAGAGGTAATAGGGTTGCTGGGCACTCGCGGGTCGCGGGGAAAGCGCGAGGACTCCGCCAAGGAGGAGCGTCGCGAGGAGAATCATGTGCCGTTCCATGGGTGTCTCCTTCGTCGGGAGATTGCGCGGCACGAACGTACTACCCCTCGGCCGCTGAGTAAATTTAGAGCAACGACTCTGCGGGGGCTAGAGGTCGGCCACGTCCACCACACGCCCCAGCGCCAGGCTCTGCGCGACGGCGTCGGTGAACTCCATGTAGCGGACCCCGTCCTCGAAGGTGGTGTGTGAGACCTTCTCGCGCCCGCGCACGGCGTTCACGAACTCCTCCTCCACCCGCCAGCCGACCCGCCGCTCGGCCGGGATCGGGATCTCGCGCAGCTCCTTGTCCCCGCGCCGGGCCCCCGACAGCCGCTTGGCGTCGGCTTCGAGGCGCAGGGTGCCGTCGCTGCCGAAGATCCACACCTCGTTGGCGGGGCCCAGCGCGGTGACGGCGCTGAAGCGCAGATGGGCGACGGCGCCGCGCGCCAGCGTGGCGAGGACGTCGACGTGGTCGGGAACCTTCACCTCGTGCATGGCGCCGCTCTCGTCGCGGCGGCGTGGGACGGCAACCTTGCCCATCGCAGTCACGCGGCGCGCCGGGCCGAGCCAGCGGATCATGGCTTCGTACCAGATGCCCATGGTCAGGACGTTGTGGCCGCTGAGCGCCACGTCCTGGCGCCAGTGGAGCGGCGCCTCGCGATCGAGGAACGAGGGCTGCCGAGTCGCCGACAGCTCGACGACGAGCACCTCGCCGACGTAACCCTCGGCCAGCAGCACCTTCAGCGTCGAATCCACTTCGAGCGTCGGCGGCGAGGGCACGAGCTGGGCGACCAGGCTCGGCGCCTTGCGCGACGCCTCCAGCATGCGCCGGCCCTCGGCGGCGTCCATGGCCATGCGCGCCTCGCAGAGGACGTGCTTGCCGGCGGCCAGCGCGGCCAGTGTCATCTCGCAGTGCGTGTAGGGCCAGGTGCCGATGCAGACGGCGTCGACGTCGGGCGCGCGCACGACGTCGCGCCAATCGGCCTCGACGCGGCGGATGCCGAATTCCTTGGCCACGCGCTCGCCGGACTCCCGCGAGCGGTTGGCGACCGCGACGAATTCGACGCCCGGCTGCTTCTGCAAGCCCGGAATGTGCCGGCTGCGAGTGTTGCGGCCGGCGCCCACGAAGCCCATGCGGATCGGTCGATCGCTCATGGATGCCTCCCTGCGCGTATGGCGCGACATGGTACCATCCGCCGCGGATTCCCAAGGAGGAGCGTCATGAGCCAGCGCCGTCTCCGCATCCTCGCGCTCGTCGCCGTCGTCCTCACGCTCGTCGCCGGCGCGGTCCTCCCGGCGCGTCAGGGCGCCGCGCAGGGACCGATCACCGTCTCGCTCATCGACGTCTCGGGCGACCTCTCGTCGACGCGCGTGATCATCGAGAACTACCAGAAGGCGAATCCCAACAAGGTGAAGGCGGTCAACTTCCAGCGCGCGCCGGCCCCCGAGCTGCCCGCCAAGATCAAGGCGCAGCAGGACGCGGGACGCGTGGACGTCAATCTCTTGCTGGTGGGCCAGGACGCCGGCTCCGTCCTCGCCGCCAACGGCCAGCTCGTGAGGCTCTTCCCGCAGTACGACCGGCTCTTTCCCAAGGACGAGCTGACCGACGCCGGCAAGGTGCTGCAGGCCGAGGGCGAGGGCTATCTGGTGCCGTCCGTCGTCAACAACGGCGGCCCCGTCTTCATCTACAACCCGTCGAAGGTGAAGTCGCCGCCGAAGAGCGCCGACGAGCTCAAGGCGTGGGTCAAGGCCAACCCCGGCAAGTTCATGTACGCGCGACCCGCGAACTCCGGCCCCGGCCGCTCGATCCTGTGCGGGCTGCCGTTCATCCTCGGCGACAAGAAGCCGATGGACCCCGCCGCGGGCTGGGACAAGACGTGGGCGTTCCTCAAGGAGATCGGCGAGTCGATCGAGTACTACCCGACGGGCACCGCCATCACCCTCAAGGAGTTCGCCGAGGGGACGCGCTGGATCATCGCCGGCATCATGGAGTGGGACATGAAGCCGCGCGCCGAGGGGACGATCCCACCCGAGTCGAAGATCTTCATCCTGCCCAACACCTCATTCGTGATCGACGGTCACTTCTGGGCAATCCCCAGGGGCGTGGCCGCCGCCGAGCAGGAGATCATCCTCGACCTCATGAAGTTCATGCGTCGCCCCGACCAGCAGGTGCTGACGTGGAAGGCGTTCATCGGCCCTTCGATCAAAGCGGCCACGCTCGACAAGGCGCCGCCCGACATCCAGAAGCTCGTGCAGGAGCACTGGCGGCCCGAGTACACGGACATGGAGAAGAAGTACAAGATCGTGCCGCAGCTGCCGGTCAAGGAGCTGATCGCCGCCATGGACCGCTGGGACAAGGAGGTCGGCGCGCAGCGCATCAAGAAATTCTAGCGGGATGATCGGCCGCCTGCGTTTCCGCCTGAGCAAGCACTTCGGCGCGAAGAACGTCCTCGACGACTTCGCGCTCGAGGTGCGCGGCGGCGAGTTCGTCACCTTCCTCGGTCCCTCGGGCTGCGGCAAGTCCACCGCCCTCAACCTCCTCGCCGGCCTGCTCGCGCCGAGCGCCGGCGAGATCTGGCTCGACGACCAGCGCCTCGATCCCCTGCCGCCCGAGCGCCGCGGCTTCGGGATGGTCTTCCAGAACTACGCGCTCTTCCCGCACCTCTCCGTCTTCGACAACGTGGCCTTCGGCCTCGACGTGCGGCGCGTGTCGCGCGCGGAGGTCGACGAGCGCGTGCGCCGCATGCTGGCGCTCGTGAAGCTCGAGGGGTTCGAGGCGCGCTATCCCGCGCAGCTCTCCGGCGGTCAGCAGCAGCGCGTGGCCATCGCGCGGGCGCTGGTGATCGAGCCGCGCGTGCTGCTGCTCGACGAGCCGCTCTCGAATCTCGACGCCAAGCTCCGGCTCGAGATGCGCGCGGAGATCAAGCGCCTGCATCAGGGGCTCGGGCTCACGTCCATCTACGTGACGCACGACCAGGCGGAGGCGCTCTCGCTCTCGGACCGCATCGTGGTCATGCGCGAGGGCCGCGTGATGCAGGTCGGCGCGCCGGCCGACATCCACGACCGGCCGCGCAACCTCTTCGTGGCCGACTTCGTCGGCTATCGCAACGTGATCCCGCTGACGGTCACCGCGCGCGGCGCCGACGACCGCGTCACCGCCGAGGGTGCCGGGCTCGCGCTGAGCGGGCGCTGCGAGGCGGCGGCCGGCGCCGCCGTGCTCGCCGCGGTGCGTCCGGAGGACCTGCGCCTGACCGACGACGCGCGCGGCCCGAGCGTCGCCCGCGGCACCGTGCGGCTCGTCGAATACCAGGGCCGCGAGTACGACGTCGAGGTCGCGCTGGAGTCGGGCGTCGTCCTCAAAGCACGGCTGCCGACGGCGCCGAAGGTCGGCAGCGTCGTCGCACTCGCGCTGGATTCCGCGCGCGTCGTGCTGCTGCCGCCGGAGGGCGCCGCATGAGGCTGGATCGCGGCGGGCTGGCCAAGGTGATCGACGAGTTCTGGGCGGAGCGCGCGCGCGGTGTCTACTTTCCGCCGGCTTGGGAGAGTCGGCTCGACCTCGACGACGCCTATCGCATCCAGCTCGGGCTCGTCGCGCGGCGCTGCGCCGGCGGCGTCACGCACGTCGGCTGGAAGGTGGGCCTCACCGCGAAGCCCATCCAGGAGCAGTTCAAGGTGCACGAGCCGGTCTTCGGCTGCCTGCTCAGCGAGGGCCGGGTCGAGAGTCGCCGGCAGTTCCGCTACGACGACCTCATCAGGCCGGGCTTCGAGAACGAGATCTGCGTCGTGCTCGGGCGCGATCTCGTCGGCGCCAAGCTCGGCATCGACGACGTCGCGCGCGCGGTGGACCGGTGCCATCCGGCGCTGGAGATCATCGAGACGCGCGGCGACCTGACCGCACAGCTGGCGCTTGCGCTGGCGGACAACGCGCAGCAGAAGTTCTTCGTGCTCGGCCCACCGATGCCGCTCGGCGCGGACCTCGACCTCTCGGCCATCGGCGTGCGCGTCAGCGTGAACGGCGCCGAGGTGGGCGCGGGCCGCGGCGCCGCGGTGCTCGGACACCCGCTGCGCTCGGTCGCGTGGCTCGCCGGCAAGCTGGCCGCCTACGGTCGCCGGCTCAAAGCCGGCGACCACATCATGACCGGCTCGTTCACGCGGCAGTTCCCCATCGCGCGCGGCGACCGGATCCGCACCGAGTTCGAGCGGGTCGGCGCCGTCGAGGCGGCGTTCCTGTGAAGCGCGGCGGCCTGCTCCTGCTCGTGCTGCCGTCGGTCGTCTATCTCCTGGTGATGTTCGTCTACCCGTTCGCCTACGGCGTGTTCCTCTCGCTCCATCCCGCCAAGGGCGCCGCCGGCGCGTCGCTCGCCAACTACCTCGCGTTCTTCGGCGATCCCTGGCAGCTGCGCACCATCGCGGTGACGGCGTCGCTCGCGGTGCCGAACACGATCGTCACCGTGGTCCTGGCGCTCACGGTCGCGTACGCGATGCGCCGCGGCATCTGGGCCGAGCGCACGATCACCGCCCTGCTCGTGCTGCCGATCGCGCTGGGCACGGTGCTGGTGGCGGAAGGGATCAACGGCTTCTACGGGCCGAAGGGCTGGCTGAACCAGGGACTGCAGGCGGCGGGCCTCGGCGATCCGCCCCGGCTCACCCACAACTACACGGGCGTGATGATCGCGCTCTTCGTGCAGCACTTCCCCTTCTGCTTCCTGATGCTGCTCGGCTACATCTCGGGCATCGATCCCGCCCTCGAAGCCTCGGCGCGCGTGCTGGGCGCCAGGCCGTGGGTGGTCTTCCGCCGGGTCATGTGGCCGCTGATCGCGCCGGGCGCGGCCATCGCGTTCGCGCTCGTGTTCGTGATGAACTTCGGCGTGTTCCCCTCCGCGGTGCTGGTCGGCCAGCCCGCGGGCGCCACCCGCACGATCGCCATCGCCGCCTACCAGCAGGCCTTCGAGCACTACGACATGTCGATGGCCTCGGCCATCGCCGTCGTCATGGGCCTCTGCCAGCTGCTCGGGCTCGCCATCGTCGTCGGGCTGCGCGGCCGTCTCGCCGCGACCGGCGTCGCCACCGTCGGCGCGGGCAAACGCTGATGAGCATCGACTGCGCGCAGTGTGATGGCGCCGCGGTGCGAACGTGGGTGCCGCGCGAGCGCCGTATGGCGAGCCGTGTCGCCGCACGAAGCGCAGGGCGTGACGAGCGCGCCGCCGACGATCGGCTCCGCCCCGCGCGACCCCCTTTGGGGGATGGGGGGTCGCGCGAGTCGCGCCCGAGCGAGTTGCGGCGTACAGGCGAGCCATCCTCGGCGCGCGCGCGGCGCCCACGCCCGGGCGCCGGCGTCACCGCGATCGCGGGCAAACGCTGATGCGTGGGCGCGTCTGGCGGCTGGCGGTGTTCCTGTTCGTGCTGGGCTTCACGCTCAATCTCGTCGGCATCGTGAGCCACGTCGTCGTGTCGTCCCTCGCCAAGCGCTGGTTCGCCACGCCGCTGCCCGGCGCCTTCACGACCGAGTGGTACGCATACTCGTGGCGCGAGTTCCAGCTGGCCGACGTGCTGACGGTCACCGCGACGGTGGCCGTCACGGTGACGGCGCTCGCGCTGCTCCTCGGCTTCCCCGCCGCCTACGTGCTGGCCCGGCGCGGCTTCCCGGCGAAGAACGCGGTGCTGCTCCTCTACTTCCTGCCGTTGCTGATCCCCCAGATGACGTACGGCATTCCACTCGCCACGTCGCTCTACCGGTACCGGATCGGCGGGACGATCGCGGGCGTGATCCTCGCCAACCTCGTCCCGATGCTGCCGCTCGCGATCTTCGTGCTGCTGCCGTTCGTCGAGCAGATCAGCGAGAGCCTCGAGTGGGCCGCGCGCGTTCACGGCGCCGGCCCCTGGCAGGTGTTCCGCCGCGTCGTCCTGCCGCTGGCGCTGCCCGGGCTGCTGACGGCGGGCCTGCTCGTCCTCGTCAACACGGTGGCGAACTTCGAGCTGTCCTTCCTGCTCTCCGGCGCGGGCTCCCAGACGCTCGTCGTGGCGCTCTACTACGCGGTGTTCGCGGCCGGCATGCGGCCCATCTACTCGGTGGACGCGATGGCCGTCATCTACATGGTCATCGTGCTCCTCATGCTCGTCGCCGCGCTCCGCTTCGTGCGCCCCACCCAGATGGTCTTCCGCCTCGGCGGAAAATAGGAGGACTCCATGGATCTCTCGCGACGCGACTTCCTCGCCTCCGGCACGCTCGCGGCCGGCGCCTCGCTGACCGGCGGGTCGGCGGCCGCCGCGCCCGTTGTGCTCGCGCAGGCCGGCCCGGCCCCGCGCGGCTTCGACCCCGCCGACGCGGCGCTGAAGTACGACCTCGTCATCGCGAACGCGGACGTGCTCGACCCGTCCCAGCGACTGCGCGGCAAGCGCGACGTCGGGATCAAGAACGGTCAGATCGCCGTGCTGTCCTCGACGCCGATCGCCGCCGACCGGAGCGCGCAGCGCTACGACGCCGGCGGCCGCCTGACCACGCCGGGACTCGTGGACCTGCACACGCACTACGGGCCGCTGATCGGCGCCATCGGCCTGCCGGCCGACGAGCTGGTGCCGATCACGGCGACGACGACCGGTGTCTCTGCCGGCGACGCCGGCGCCAACAACTTCGGCGCGCTCAAGCACTGGGTGATCGGCCAGGCGCGCACGCGGCTCTACGCCTTCGTGCACATCTCGTCCATCGGGCTCTCGGGCGGGCTCGCGCCGGGCGAGATGCTGAACATCGACTACGCCAACATCGAGGCCTGCGCCCGGGCGTTGGCCGAGAACCCCGACGTGGTGCTCGGCGTCAAGGTACGGATCACCGACAGCGTGGTGGGGCAGAACGGCGTCGAGCCCCTGCGCCGGGCGCGGCGCGCCGCCGAGATGGCGGGCAAGGGCTTCCGCGTGATGTGCCACATCGGATCGGCGCCCGGCAGCCTCGCCGACGTGCTGGATCTCCTGCGCCCCGGCGACATCCTCACGCACTCCTACAGCGGCGCCGGCAACAACATCGTCCAGAACGGCCAGCTGATTCCCGCCGCGAAGGCCGCCAAGCAGCGCGGCGTGATCTTCGACGTCGGCCACGGCGGCGGCTCGTTCGACTTCACGGTCTGCGAGCCGGCCATGATGCAGGGCTGCCACGTCGACACGATCTCGAGCGACATCCACGCCGTGTCGATCAACACGCCCGGTTATCCGACGCTGCCGTGGGTCATGTCGAAGTTCATGGCGATGGGCTTGTCGCTGGAGGAGGTCGTGCAGCGCGCCACCATCGAGCCGGCGAAGCTCATCGGCCGCGTGCCCGGGCTCGGCACGCTCGCCGTCGGCGCCCCCGCCGACGTGGCGATCTTCGACTACAGCGACGGGCCGGCCGTCGAGTTCGTGGACACGCGCCAGAACAAGAAGTCGGGCACGAAGAAGCTCGTCCCGGTGCTGACAGTCAGGGAGGGCCGTCCGTTCGGCCGGCCGTATCCGATTCCCTTTCGCTATTAGGCCTCCTTCAATGTGACGGTCGCAAACTGACCGGGTGCTAGGGTATGGACATGATTCCTTACCGGATGATCGCGCTGGTGCTGGTGGTGGCTCTGCTGCTCACCGCGGTGACCCCCGCGCGCGCCGAGGCCCTGGAGGTCGGAACGATCCTCCTCCTCGTCGGCGTGGGCGTGATCGTCGTCATCATCGTGGCGTACCTCGTCGTCGCCAGCGTGAAGGGCCGCCAGATGGCCGCCGCGCCGGACGACGCCGGGCCGGTCGTCCTGCTGGCGTACGTAGCTCCGACGGTCGAAAGCCCCTAGGCGAAACGAGGAGCGGCCCGGGAACCCGAACTGCTTCCGAGCGCTGTCCGTTTTAGAGGAGCGACCCGGCTTTGCCGGGGCGCTCCGAACGTCGGGGGGGTTTGGGGGGCCATCTCGGGGCCCCCCATTTTCATTTGGCGGGCCATCTCGGGGCCCCCCATTTCAATGGATCTCCAGCGCGCTGAAGAAGTAGGCGATCTCGAACGCCGCGGTCTCCGGCGCGTCCGAGCCGTGGACGGCGTTGGCCTCGACGGACGAGGCGAACTCCTTGCGGATGGTGCCGGCCGCCGCCTTGGCGGGATCGGTGGCGCCCATGAGATCGCGCCACTTCTGGATGCCGTTGTCGGCCTCGAGCACCATCGGGATGCACGGGCCCTGCGTCATGAACGTGCAGAGGCTCTTGAAGAAGGGCCGCGGGCGGTGGACGGCGTAGAAGCCCGCCGCGTCGTCGAACGACATCTGAATGAGCTTGGCGGCGAGCACCTTGAAGCCCGCCTGCTCGATCTTCGAGAGGATCGCGCCGGCGGCACCCTTGGAGACGGCGTCGGGCTTGATGATGGCCAGCGTGCGCTGCGTCATGCGCCGATCACCTCGCGCCGTTCCGTGACGTGGCCCACGTGATCGCTCCCGCGACGAGCAGCCCGACGCCGATGATCAACGTCATCCAGTATCGTGGCAGCCCGATGGTATGCACCAGGACGATTCCCACGCCCACGGCGGTCACGATCGCCCCGGCCACCATGAGCCCGCGTCCGGCCATGCGTCCCGTCCGGCTCATGCGCCGATCACCTTCGCCACGGTGGCGCCCATCTCGGCGGGACTCTTGACCACGGTCACGCCAGCCTCCTGGAGCGCTTTCATCTTTTCCGCCGCCGTCCCCCTGCCGCCCGCGATGATCGCGCCGGCGTGCCCCATGCGCCGGCCGGGCGGCGCCGTCTGGCCGCAGATGAAGCCGATCACCGGCTTCTTGACGCTCGTCTTGATGTAAGCCGCCGCCTCCTCCTCGGCCGTGCCGCCGATCTCGCCGATCATCATGATCGCCCCCGTGCCGGCGTCCTCGTTGAACAGGCGCAGCACGTCGACGAAGCTGGTGCCGTTGACCGGATCGCCGCCGATGCCCACGCACGTCGACTGGCCGATGCCGCGCTTCGTGAGCTGCCCGACGACCTCGTAGGTGAGCGTGCCGCTGCGCGAGAGCACGCCGACGTCACCCGGCTTGTGGATGTGGCCCGGCATGATCCCGACCTTGGCCTGGCCCGGCGTGATGACGCCCGGGCAGTTGGGTCCGATCAGGCGGCTCTTCGTGCTCGCGAGGAAGTGCTTGGTCCGGACCATGTCGGCCACCGGGATCCCCTCGGTGATGCAGACGACGAGGGGAACGCCCGCGGCCGCGGCTTCCATGATGGCGTCGGCCGCCGCCGGCGGCGGCACGAAGATGAGCGCGCAGTTCGCGCCTTCCTTGGCCACGGCCTCGGCCACCGTGTTCCACACGACGAAGCCCTCGTGCGTGGTGCCGCCCTTGCCTGGCGTCACGCCGCCCACGACCTGCGTGCCGTACTCCTTGCAGCGCGCGGCGTGGAAGGCGCCCTCCTTGCCCGTGATGCCCTGCACGACGACGCGCGTGGACTTGTCGACGAGGATGGCCATCAGGGCTTCTGCCCCTTCGCGAGCGCCACCGCCTTCGTCGCGCCGTCGGCCATGTCGTCGGCCATCGTGAGCGCCAGGCCGGAGTCGGCGAGCATCTTCTTGCCCTGCTCGACGTTGGTGCCCTCCGCGCGCAGCACGACGGGCAGCTTCAGGCCGAGCTTCTTCACGGCCCCGATGACGCCCTCGGCCAGCCGATCCACGCGCAGGATGCCGCCGAAGACGTTGATGAAGATCGCCTTGACGCTCGGATCGGACGACAGGATCCGGAACGCATTCTCCACCTGCTCGGGGGAGGCGCCGCCGCCGACGTCGAGAAAGTTCGCGGGCTCGCCGCCCGCCTGCTGGATGATATCCATGGTGGCCATGGCGAGGCCCGCGCCGTTCACCATGCATCCGACATCGCCGTCGAGCTTGATGTAGTTCAGACCGTACTTCGACGCCTCGACGTCCAGCGGCGTCTCCTCATTCGTGTCGCGCAGCTCGGCGATCTCCTTGTGGCGGTAGAGCGCGTTGTCGTCGAAGTTCAGCTTGGCGTCCAGCGCGAAGACGCGGCCGTCCCTGGTCACCACCAGCGGGTTGATCTCGACCAGCGAGCAGTCCTTCGCGAGATAGAGCGCGAAGAGGTTGCGGATCAGCGCCGCTCCCTGCTTGAACTGCTCGCCGGCCAGGCCGAGGCCGAAGGCGAGCCGTCGGGCCTGGAAATCCTGCACGCCGAGGGCGGGATGCGCCCACTCGCGCAGGATCTTGTCGGGCGTCTTCGCCGCGACCTCCTCGATCTCCATGCCGCCGGCCTGCGAGGCCATGACGACGTGGGTGGCGCGCGCGCGGTCGAGCGTGATCGAGAGGTAGAGCTCGCGGTCGATGGCGGAGGCTTCCTCCACGAGCACCTTGCGGACCTTGATGCCCTCGGGCGGCGTCTGGGGCGTCTTGAGCATCATGCCGAGGATCTGGCCGGCCGCCTGCTCGGCGGCCGCGGGATCGTCGGCGAGCTTGATGCCGCCGGCCTTGCCGCGCCCGCCCGCGTGCACCTGCGCCTTGACGACGACCTTGCCGCTCAGCCGCTGGGCGATCGCGCGTGCCTGCGCGGGCGTGTCGGCGACGTCGCCCTTCGGCACCGCCACCCCGAACTCGCGCAGCAGCGCCTTGGCCTGGTACTCGTGGATCTTCACGCCGTCACGCGGGCTGCTTCTTCTTGGAGCGGAACTTGCGCAGCAGCCACACGACGGGATCGAAGAACTCGTCGGCCATCCGCTCCTTGAGCGGGATGATCGCGTTGTCCGTGATATGGATGTGCTCGGGGCAGACCTCGGTACAACACTTCGTGATGTTGCAGAGGCCGACGCCGGCCGCGTCCTTGACGAAGGCCGAGCGGTCGACCGTGTCGAGCGGGTGCATGTCGAGGCTGGCCAGCTTGATGAAGAAGCGCGGCCCCGCGAACGCGCGCTTGTTCTCCTCGTGGTCGCGGATGACGTGGCAGACGTCCTGGCAGAGGAAGCACTCGATGCACTTGTGGAACTCCTGGATGCGGTCGATGTCTTCCTGCATCATCCGGTAGGTGCCATCCGGCTCCGGCGGCTTGATGCGCAGCGGCGGCACCTGCTTGGCCTTGACATAGTTGTAGGAGACGTCGGTGACGAGGTCGCGGATGGCCGGGAAGCCGCGGATGGGCGCCACCGAGATCGGCTCGCCCTCATTGAAGAGATCCATCCGCGTCATGCACATGAGCCGCGGCTTGCCGTCGATCTCGGCGCTGCACGAGCCGCACTTGCCCGCCTTGCAGTTCCAGCGCACCGCGAGGTCGGTGGCCTGCGTGGCCTGGATGCGGTGGATGAGGTCGAGCACCACCATCCCCGGATCCGCCTCGACGCGGTACTCCTTGAAGTCCCCGCCGCGGGCGTCTCCGCGGAACACGTGCATGGTGACGGTCGGCATCACTTGCGCTCCTGGAACAGCGCCTTGAGATCCGGCGGCATCTCGGGCAGCGGCTCGCGGCTGACCTGGATGCGCCCGTCCTTGAGCCGAACCACGACGTTGACCTTGCCCCAGGTGTCGTCGGTGTACGGATGATCCTCGCGCGTGTGGCCGCCGCGGCTCTCCTTGCGCTCGAGCGCGGCCAGCGCCGAGCACTCCGCGACCGTGAGCAGCGAATCCAGGTCGAGCGCGGTGTGCCAGCCCGGGTTGTACTGGCGATGGCCGTCCACGCGCACCTTCGCCGCGCGCGCCTTGAGGACGTCCAGACGCTTGAGCGCTTCCTTGAGGTCGGCCTCGTTGCGGATGATGCCGACCAGCGCCTGCATCGTGTCTTGCAGGTCGGACTGGATCGCATAGGGATTCTCGCCGCCCGTGCGCTCGAACGGCGCCAGCATCTGGCGGGCGGCCTGCTCCACCTGTGCGGAGTCCACCACCAGCGTGCCGCCGAAGTCCTTGGCGTAGAGCGCGGCGTAGAGCCCGGCGCGCCGGCCGAACACGAGCAGGTCGGAGAGCGAGTTGCCACCCAGCCGATTACTGCCATGCATACCGCCGGCGACTTCGCCGGCAGCGAACAGGCCTTTCACCGTGGATTGCGCGGTGTCGGCGTCCACGCGGACGCCGCCCATCACGTAGTGGCAGGTCGGCCCGACCTCCATCGGCTCTTTCGTGATGTCCACGCCCGCCAGCTCCTTGAACTGGTGGTACATCGACGGCAGGCGCTTCTTGATGTAGTCGGCGGGGCGGCGCGTGTTGATGTCGAGGAAGACGCCGCCGTGCGGGCTGCCGCGGCCGGCCTTCACCTCGGAGTTGATCGCCCGCGCGACCTCGTCGCGCGGCAGCAGATCGGGCGTGCGGCGGTTGTTCTTCTTGTCCTCGTACCAGCGGTCGGCCTCGGCCTCGTTGTCGGCCGTCTCCCCTTTGAAGAACTCGGGGATGTAGTCAAACATGAAGCGCTTGCCTTCGCTGTTCTTCAGCGTCCCGCCGTCGCCGCGCACGCCCTCGGTGACGAGGATGCCGCGTACGGAGGGTGGCCACACCATCCCCGTCGGGTGGAACTGCACGAACTCCATGTCGATGAGGTCGGCGCCCGCCCACAGGGCCAGCGAATGGCCGTCGCCCGTGTACTCCCAGGAGTTCGACGTGATCTTCCACGCCTTGCCGATGCCCCCCGTCGCGAGGATCACCGCCTTCGCCTTGAACACCACCACGCGGCCGCTCTCGCGCCAGTAGCCGACGGCGCCGACCACGCGGTCGCCGTCCTTGAGCAGGCGCGTGATCGTGCACTCCATGTACACGTCGAGGCCCTGGTGGATGCCGTGGTACTGCAGCGTGCGGATCATCTCGAGCCCGGTGCGGTCACCGACGTGGGCGAGCCGCGCGTAGCGGTGGCCGCCGAAGTCGCGCTGGAGGATGCGGCCGTCCTTGGTGCGGTCGAAGAGCGCGCCCCAGCGCTCCAGCTCCAGCACGCGCTCCGGGGCCTCCTGGGCGTGCAGCTGCGCCATGCGCCAGTTGTTGAGCATCTTGCCGCCGCGCATCGTGTCGCGGAAGTGGACCTGCCAGTTGTCCTCGGGCCACACGTTGCCGAGCGCGGCGGCGATGCCGCCCTCCGCCATCACGGTGTGGGCCTTGCCCAGGAGCGACTTGCAGACGAGTCCCACCGACACGCCCTGGGCGGCGGCCTCGATGGCCGCGCGCAGGCCGGCCCCGCCCGCTCCGATGACGATGACGTCGTGCTCGTGCACCTCGTAGTCCTGATTGGCCATTTAGATGATCCTCAGGTCGCGAATCACGCCCAGGGAGACGAGGCGGATATAGAGGTCGGTCAGGCCCACGCTGAACAGTGAGAGCCACGCGAAGGTCGGATGCTGCTCGTTGAGACGCGTGATGACGTGCCAGAGGCGATACCGTGTCGGCGCCTTCGAGAACACGTCGACGTGACCGCCGCACACGTGCCGGCACGAGTGGCACGAGAACGTGTAGCCGGCGAGCAGGATCACGTTCGCCCACATGACGAGCGTGCCGACGCCGATGCCGAACTCCGTGCCGCCCGCGGGCCTCGGGAACCGGAACGCGAGGACCGCGTCCCACGTCAGCAGCACGATGAAGATCACGGCGACGTACCAGAGGTACCGGTGATAGTTCTGCAGCACGAGCGGAAAGCGCGTCTCGCCGGTGTAGCGCCTCTGCGCATCGGGCAGGGCGCACGCCGGCGGCGAGAGCCAGAACGAGCGGTAGTACGCCTTGCGGTAGTAGTAGCAGGTCAGCCGGAAGAGCCCAGGGCCCCAGAGGATCAGGAACGCCGGCGACAGGATGCCGATGATCGGCAGCTGGATCTCGGGCAGGCCGTAGCCAAAGGTCACGTGCAGGCACGTGGCGGACAGGCACGGCGAGTAGAAGGGCGACAGGTACGGCGGCGCCCAGTAGTGAGCGTTCTGGAAGGCCGCCCACGTGGAATACACGATGAAGCTGCCGAGCACGATCACGACCGTCAGCGGCAGCGCCCACCACGCGTCCCGGCGTAGATGGGGCGCCGCGATCGGCGGCCGTGCCGCCGTCACCCGCGCGCTCACTTGTGCCCTCCCTGAGGGTATGGGTCCTCCCTCGCGTAGACCTTCTGCCCGTCCTGGTAGAGATCGCCGCCGTGGCAGTCGTAGAGCACGATGGCCGGGAAGGCGTCCACCTCGAGCCGGCGGATCGCCTCCGTGCCGAGGTCCTCGTAGGCCACGACCTCCGCCTTCCTCACGAACTCGGAGAGCACGGCGCCGGCGCCGCCGATCGCGCCGAAGTAGATCGCCTTGTACTGCTTCAGCGCGTCCTTCACCGGCTGACCGCGGTAGCCCTTGCCGATCGTGCCCTTGAGTCCGAGCTTCAAGAGCGACGGCGTGAACTTGTCCATGCGGCTGGCGGTCGTCGGCCCGACGGAGCCGATCACGGTGCCCGGCCGGGCCGGCGACGGACCGGTGTAATAGATGATCTGGCCCGTGACGTCGATCGGCAGCGCCTCGCCCTTCTCGATCAGGGGAAGCAGGCGCGCATGGGCCGCGTCGCGCGCCGTATAGATGACGCCCGAGATGCGGACGCGATCGCCCGCCTTCAGCGACTCCACGTCCGCGTCGGAGAACGGCGTCCGCACGTCTTTGATTTCCTCGGAGGGGGGCTGCGCCCCTCTTCCGAAACCTCCCCCCTTCGATGGCACCGGCGAAGCCGGCGCTCGATCGCGATCGCTCATAGCGTCACTTCCTTGTGGCGGTGGGCGTGGCATTCGATTTCCTCGGAGGGGGGCTGCGCCCCCCTTCCGAACCTCCCCCCTTCGATGGCGCCGGCAACGCCGGCGCTCGGACGGAGGCGGAGATCGCGCAGCGCCGCCGTCCTCACAGCGTCACTTCCTTGTGG
>Ga0209375_1000023_pt1 | contig 125386 bp, 116 predicted proteins | sample GraSoiAngelo_131_FD_185888 | JGI IMG/M metagenome (GOLD analysis project Ga0209375, IMG submission 185888) | Grasslands soil microbial communities from the Angelo Coastal Reserve, California, USA - 14_0929_02_30cm (SPAdes) (version 2) | ecosystem: Environmental > Terrestrial > Soil >...
TCCTGATCGTGATCTTCGGATTCTTCTTCGCTACCGTGTCCTCCCGCATCTGCGGCCAGATCGGCTCCTCGGCGAACCCGATTTCCGGCATGACCATCGCGGCGCTGCTCGGGACGTGCCTGATCTTCGTCGCCATCGGCTGGACCGGCGTGGACCACCGCGTGCAGGCGATCTCGATCGCCGCCGTCGTGGCCGTCGCCACCGCGAATGCCGGCAACACGTCCCAGGACCTGAAGACCGGCTTCCTCGTCGGCTCCACGCCGCGCAAACAGCAGATCGCCATCCTGATCGGCGCCCTGGGATCGGCGCTCGTCGTCGGCTGGACACTCACGCTACTCAACCGGGCGTACACCTATCCCGTCCCCGAGACGCACGCTCCGTTCCGCGCGCAGGCGCTGGCGCCGACGGCGGGTGGCCGGGCGCCGGTCGAGGTCCTGCCCGCGACCATGTCGGGGTTCCGCATCGCCGGCAGCGACTCGGTGGACCGCGCGACGTATCAGGTCGTCCGCGTCTACGTCGTCACCGACGGCGTCGCCGCCGGCAAGTACCTGATGGACCCGCCGACTCGCGAGCTGCGCTACGTGCTCGATCCCGGCATCGGCGGCCGCGTGCACGAGTATCGCGGCAAGACCATTCCCCGGCTCGATTCGCCCAAGGCGACCATCATGGCGCTCATCACCGACGGCATTCTGACCCACAAACTGCCGTGGGTGTTGGTGCTGCTCGGGGTGTTCATCACCATCGCGATCGAGCTCATGGGGGTGCAGGCGCTGCCGGTCGCGGTAGGGGTGTACCTGCCGATCTCCACCTCCTCGGCGATGTTCGTGGGCGGCGTGGTGCGGTGGCTCATCGAGCGGCGCGCGCAGGCACGGCAACAATCGCTCGCCCAGGTCGAATCGGGTCCGGGGGTGCTGTTCGCGAGCGGCTTGATCGCGGGGGGAGCCATCTGTGGAATCGTGCTGGCGGCGATCGCGGGCGTCCTGGGCTCCGCGGACGCGCTCGCCGAGCGGGTGCCCGTCTTCACCGCGCTCGGGAATCTGCCCCACTCCATCGGCCTCGCCTTCGGGCTCTTCGGACTGCTGGGAGCGCTGCTCTACTGGATTGGCCTCCGCGAGCAGTGACACATCCGCGCACGGTAGGGGCGCAGCATGCTCCACGCCTACATTTCAGCATGCGCGCTCTTCGTGGATAGCGATGCGCGTCGTTTCCCTACTTCCCGCCGCCACCGAGATCGTCGCCGCGCTGGGAGCGGGCAGCCACCTCGTCGGGGTGACGCACCAGTGCGACTACCCGCCCGAGGTGCGTGCCCTCCCGCAGGTGACGAGCACGCGGGTCGACCCCGGGCTCTCGTCCGGCGAGATCGATCGCGCGATGGCGGATGCGAAGCGCACCGGCGCCCCGGCGATCGAGGTCGATGCGCAGCTCGTGGCGCGGCTGCGGCCCGATGTCATCATCGGGCAGGCGGTGTGCGACGTGTGCGCCGTGGGCCAGGCGCAGCTCGCCGGCCTCGTCGCTGCGCTTACGCCCACGCCTTGGGTCGTGACCCTGCATGCGCACACGCTCCCCGAGGTCATGATCGACATCCGGAAGATCGCTGCGGCCCTCGAGCTCACGGACGAGGCGGACGAGCTGCTAGCGGGATTGGCTTACCGCTTGCGACGCGTACGCCGGGCCGGCGCACAACGAGCTACGCGCCCGCGCGTCCTGGTGCTCGAGTGGTTGGACCCGCCCTACGTCGCGGGCCACTGGGTCCCCGAGCTGGTCGAGATCGCGGGTGGCCAGGACATCGGCAATCTCCCCGGGACGCACTCCGCGCCCCGCTCCTGGCAGGAGCTCGGCGCCCTCGCGCCCGACGTCGTGATAGTCGCGCTGTGTGGCTTCGACGTGGAGCGGGCGCGCCGCGAGCTGGCTTTGGTTGCGGACCGCGACGCGCGGGCGGTGCTCGACCGGCGCGTCGAGTTGCTCGACGGCAACGCCTATACTTCACGCCCGGGGCCGCGGCTGGTCGACGCGGCTGGAGTCCTCGCGCAGTTGATCCACCGTTGATGGTTTCACCCAGGTTTGTTGAGGTCCGACGGCTATGACGGGTCTCGTGGCGTCGTGCAGCGTGCTGCTGGCCCTGCTGCAGGCGCCGGCGGTCCCTCCTCGGGGTCCCCTGCGGCTGTATGCGGTGGGCGACATCAACCTGGGGCGGCGCACGGCCCGGGAGCGGCTGATCGAGGGGGACACGCTGTACTCGTTTCGCCCGCTGCTCGACACGCTGCGCGGCGCGGACATCACCTTCGGCAACCTGGAAAGCCCGATCGCGGTGGACACGGGCCAGGTGGACGATTCGGGGGCGGTGTTCACCGCCCCGCCCATCGCGGCGCTGGCGCTGGCGCAGGCGGGGTTTGACATCGTGAGCACGGCCAACAACCACGCCTGGGACGGGGGAGAGGCGACGTTGCAGGAGACGATGCGCCAGCTCACGCGGGCCGGCGTGCTGTTCGTAGGCTCCGCATTCGGGCGGGACATGGCCGAGCAACCCGTGATCGTGCGGCGTGGGGGCTGGCGCATTGCCTTCTTCGCGATCACCCGCGCCTGGAATCCGGCCCCGTACACCTTCTACCGGCACCCCGGAGCGAACTACGTCGCGTGGGGAGACACGGCGTGGATCTACCCCGCGATCAGGAGCCTCAAGCAGAGCGGCCGGGCCGACCTCGTCGTCGTGAGCGTCCACGGGGGCCAGGAATTCGCCGACGCGCCGCCCAAGTACCACCAGGACTTGCTGTACGGCTTGGTGGACGCCGGCGCGGACCTGGTGCTCGCCCACCACCCCCACGTGCTCCAGCCGGTCGTCCGGTACAAGGGCAAGCCGATCGTGCAATCGCTCGGGAACTTCATCTTCCTGCAGAGCGGTCCGTGGACGCGGCTCTCGGCGATCCTGCGCGTTATCGTCCGACCAAACAAGCAGCTCCGCCTGTCGGCGATCCCCATCCGAGCCGGCCATCAGCCGACCCTCGCCACGGGCGCCGCGGCCGACAGCATTCGCAGCCGGCTCGGTATTCCTCTTTCCACCCCAACCCATCCATGACGAAACCCACGCTGGACTTCTTGAAGCGCCTGCTCGACACCCCGGGGCCTTCCGGCTTCGAGACCGCCCCCGCCCGCGTATGGCGTGAGGAGGTGAAGGCGTTCGCGGACGAGGTCACAGCCGACGTCCATGGCAACTCGACCGCCGCCGTGAACCCCAAGGGCGCGCCGCGGCTCATGCTCGCCGGCCACATCGACGAGATCGGGCTCCAGGTGACGCACGTGGATGACGAGGGCTACCTCTACTTCGCCGGGATCGGCGGGTGGGACCCGCAGGTGCTGGTCGGGCAGCGCATCGTGATCGCGGGGCCGAAGGGACCGGTGCGCGGCGTGATCGGCAAGCAGGCGATCCACCTCATGAAGAAGGAGGACATGGACAAGGTCTCCAAGATCACGGACCTATGGATCGATATCGGCGCCGCCAACCGGGCCGAAGCGCTCGAGCGTGTGCGCGTGGGAGATCCCGCGGTGCTGGACGCGGACGTGCAGGAGCTGCCGAACGGGCGCATCGTGTCGCGCAGCATCGACAACAGGATCGGAGCCTACGTCGTGGCCGAGGTGCTGCGGCTACTCGCGAAAGACCGTCCCAAGCACGCCGCAGTGTTCGCTGTCGCGACGACGCGTGAGGAGATCGCGTGGACCGGTGGCGGAGCCCGCACCAGCGCCGTCGGACTCGACCCGCAGGTTGCCCTCGTGGTGGACGTGACGCACGCGACCGATTACCCGGGCGCAGAGAAAAAGCGGGCGGGCGAGCACAAGTTAGGAGGCGGCCCGGTGCTGGCCCGCGGTTCCTCGGTCAGCCCCGTCGTGTTCGACCTGCTGGTGCAATGCGCCGAGCAGGAACAGATCCCCTACAGCGTGCAGGCGGCGCCGCACGACACCAGCACCGACGCCGACGCGATCTACAACGCGCTGCGCGGCATCCCGACCGGGCTCGTGAGCGTGCCCAACCGCTACATGCACAGTCCCAATGAGATGGTGGCGGTGGAGGACCTCGAGCGGGTGGCGCGTCTCCTGGCCGCATTCGCGCGCCGGCTCGATCCCAAGGTCAGCTTCATTCCCACGTGAGCGGGATGGGTTGAACCCCGGGCGTCGCCCCCGGGTCAGCCGCGCGGCTTGCGCTTCAGCTCCTCCAGCGCCGCTCGCGCCGCGTTCCGCACCTGGCGGTCGCCGTCCTCGGCCAGTCCCTGCAGCGTCCCCACCGCCGCCGGCGTCGCGGCGAGGCGCAGCGCTTCGACGGCGGCGGCGCGGAATCCGGCCGGCTTGCGGCCGAAGATCCGTCCCGCGGGCTGGACGAACTTGATCAGCGCCTGGACCGCGTCCGGACTCCCGATCCGGCCCAGGGCTAGGATCAGCTCCCGCTGCACCGCTTCGTCTTCCTCCTCGTCCATGGCCACGACGAGCGGCATCGCCAGGGCGCTCGACTTGCGGCCGATCCCGAGCGCCACCTGCATGCGCACCTCCTGCGACTCGTCGCGCAGCGCCCGCCGCAGCGGCTCGGCCGTGTTGCGCGAGCCGATTTTCGCGAGCGCGAGCGCGACGGCTTTGCGCACCCGCTCGTCTTCGTGGCCCAGCCGCCGGCTCAGCGCCGGAACGGCGTCTTCCATCCCCAGCTCGCCGACCAGTTCCGCCACGTTGCGCACCACGAACCACTCGTGGTGGTCGAGCATGTGCACGACCTGCTCCGTGCCCTGCGTCATCTGCGTCAGCGCGTCGAACACGGCGCGCCGCTCGCTCACCGCCGGCGCCGCGACCAGCATGTCGAGCAGCACCTCCACCGCGTCCGCGCCGGCCCGCTGCAGCGCCAGCGTCGCTTCGGTGCGGTGCCGAGGTACGCTGACGAGACGCGCGAGCGCCTCGACCACCGGCTTCGTGTAAATGCGGCGCAGCGCGATCCCGTACTGGCGTCGCGCGCCACTCTCTTCCGAGACGCGCTGCTCGACGCGCGTGACGGCCGTCACGAGCCGCAGCAGCTCTTCGAGGCGGTTGCGCTTCAGCGCTGTCTCAACCTGCTGGATCAGGACGGCCAGCACGTCGCCGACGTTCTCGGCCGCCGGGTTGCGCTCCAGCTCGGAAAGGGGGTCGTCGGCGCCGCCTGCACGTGGACCGGGCTGCGGGGCCGCGCTAGCCGGCAGCGGCGGGGGAGCCAATGGGGCCGGGGGGGCGGGGGGAGCTGGGGGAGCGGGGGGAGCGGGGCGGGCAGGGGGGTCCGACTCCGCGGCTTTAGCTCCCGGCAGGGCGCGCGCGGCAGGCGGCGGCGGGGGATCGTGTGTCACCAGCGGCACGCCGCTCAGGTGCACCGAGCGGATGTCCTGCATCGCCTCCCCGCGCAGGATGCCTTCGGTCCCAAGGGTCGGCGCCCCGCGTCTGGTGGCATCGGGCGAAGGCACGACCGGCTCGGCAGGGCCGATCCCATCGGGCGGGGCACGCGGCGCGGCCGGCGGAGCCGGGTCGCCCGCCTGCGTGACGCGGATCCCGTCCGCGCCCGCCCCCGACGCCCCCAGGCGCGTGGCGACGTCCTCCAATCCCGGCTGATCGGCCAGCGCCCTGAGCAGCTCGAACAGCTGGGCGGGCGGCGGGTTCTGCGGCAGCGCGATCGCGGCGATGTCGTGCAGGTCGAGCCGCTGCATCAGCCGGACGAGTGCTTGCGTCTCACACGGCACGCCGTTCAGCTCGATCCGGCCGGCTACGAACGTGAGCGTGACCGGCGAGTCGCGCAGCAGGCCGTGCAGCGCCCGGAATTCCGCCTTCTGGGCTTCCTTCGCACCCGGATCGCGAAACAGCTCCACACAGCGCGCGAGCCGTGTAGCGATCGTCTCGAGAGTCGCCATACCGCGAGCGAGCAATCTAGAGCCCTGGACCACCTCCGGCAACGCGGGCCAGCGTGTGAGCGGCGTCACGCTCGCGCACCGGTCGCCCCGGAAGGTCCAGCGCGACCGACAGCGCGGCGACGGTCGGCGGGACGAGCCCGAGCGGCTTGAGACGTTCCGCCGAGGTGAGCAGCGCCGCGAGCGGCTCATCGTACGCGAGGCGGCCGCCGTCGAGCACGATCCCGCGATCCAGCGTCTCGGCGGCGAAGGCGAGGTCGTGCGTCACCACCAGCAGCGCGGCCCCCCGCTCGGCGTGCTCGCGCAGCGCGTCCGCCACCTGTGCGCGCAACACGCGATCGAGTCCCCCCGTGGGCTCATCCAGCACCAGCAGCATGGGCTCGAGCGCCAACGTGCCGGCCAGAGCGGCGAGCTTGCGGAGCGCCGGTGGGAGGTCGTAGGGATGCTGCGTGGCGTGGCCACCCAGGGCGAGCGCTTCGAGCGCCTCCTCCGTGCGGCGACTGACCTCGTGAGCCGGAAACCCGAGCGCGCGCGGTCCGAATCCCACGTCCTCTCGCACCGTCCGGGCGAACAGCTGCTGGTCGGCGTGTTGGAACAGCGAGCCGACACGGCGCGCCAGCTGTTCGGGGGCGCGCTCGCCTGTGTCCCAATCGCCGACCCACACCGTCCCTGCGTCGGGGTGAAGCAACCCTGCCACGAGGCGGACCAGCGTCGTTTTCCCGGCACCATTACGTCCCAGCAGGGCGACGCGCTCCCCCGCGGCGACCTCGAACGAGACGTCGCACAGCGCCGCGACCGCTCCGTAAGAGAAGCCAACCCCGTCGAGGCGGAGCGCGGCGCTCACGGCCACCGCCGCACGGCGTCGGCCACTGTGAGCGGGTAGGGTGGGGCCAGTCCTGCCGCTCGCCAGATGCCCGCGACCGTCGTACCCACACCGCCGTCGCCGGCAGCGTCCTCGGCGAGCAGCTGTGGCGTCCCGATCGCGCGGACCGCGCCGTCTTCGAGCCACACCACGCGGTCCGCCACGTCGGGCACGGCGTCGAGCTCGCTCGTCGCGACGACGATCGCCTTGCCTTCTCCCGCCAGCAACCGAAGCAGGCGCCACACCGAGCGGGCGCCCGCGGGATCGAGCTCTGCGGTCGGCTCGTCGAGCAACACGACGTCGGGGTCCATGGCGAGGAGGCCAGCGACGATGACGCGCTGCAGCTCACCGCCTGAGAGCGTGACGGGGTCGCGCGCGGCGAGGGACGCGATCTCCAACCGCTCGAGCGCGTGGTCGACGTACCGGGCGATTTCGTGCCCCGGCCAGCCGAGATTCGCCGGTCCGAACGCGACCTCATCCCATACGGTGAAGGCCATGCCGGATAGCTGCGTCCAAGGCGTGGGCAGGACGATGCCGCTGCGCGCCCGCCGCCGCACGGCTCCCGCGAGCCGGCCGCCCGTCACCCGCGGGGCCAGGTCGGCGGCGACGAGCAGCAGAGTCGAGGCGCCCGCCCCGACCTTCCCGACGAGCGCCACGATTTCTCCGGCCGCGACCTCCAGCGACACCTCGCGCAACGCAGGCGCCCGCGTCGCGGGATACCAGAAGGTCACCTCCTCGAGCGCGAGCCGCGTCACGCCAATCTCCACACCAGCGCGGCGAGGCAGAGCAGCAGCAGGCCCCACCGGACCACGCGCTCTGCGACTCGGTCCGGCGGCGGCGCGAGCGACGTGCGCCGTGCCCCGGACACCAGGCCGCGCGACTCCAAGGCGAGCGTCCGCTCGTCCACCTCGTGGAGCGCCGACAGTACGAGCGGCAGGGCCAGCGCGCGCAGCGCCCGGAGCCGGTTCGCGACGCTCCCGCGGGGCGACAGCCCGCGGCAGCGCTGCGCCTCCACGATCCGGCGCGCGCGCGCCTTGAGCATAGGTACGGCCGACAGCGTCGCGGCGAACAGGTAGGCGGCCGTGATACTCCACCCGCGCGCGACCGTCGCTTCGACGAGCCGGTCCGGCGCGAGCACGGCGGCGAGCCACACGAAGCTGGCCACCATGGTGCTGATGCGCAGGCCGATCGCCACCGTCGTCCGCACGTCGTGCAGCAGCAACAGAAACACCCAGAACGGCGCGGCCGCTACGAGCGCGGGCCACAGCCCGCGGCGGAGGCCGGGGGAGCCCAGCAGACCAAAAGCAATGCCCGCCGTGGCGAGCCCGCCCCCGGGCGCCGGGAGAATCCACGCCAGCGCCGGCAGCGCCGTCGCGACGGCCAGCAGCGTGAACGGATGCAGCGCCCTCACGCCGCGCCGATCGCGCGCAGCGCCAGCGGGAAGCGGGCTGCCGTGCGGCGCGGCAGGGCGTGCAGCACCGTTGCCACCAGCGCGAACGTCACTGCCTTGTCGCCGAAGTCGGAGACGAAGCTGCCGAAGAAGCACGCGCCCAGCGGGGGGAGCCCGAGCGCCTTGCCGAGCGCGGTCGTGAGCGCGATGCCGCCCGTCGTGGTGCAGCCGAAGACGAAGTACGAAATGGGCGTCGAAGTCACCGACGCGATGACGCCGAGGCCCAGGCCCGCCGGGACCGCCGTCTTGAGGCTGCGAAACAGCGCCGCCCGCGCGGCGAACCCCGCGTACAGCGCCACGATGATCTGAACCACGACAAAGGGCCAGAACGTCGGGTTGCGCAGCGTGTTGACGGCGGACGTCAGCGCGCCGACCGCAATGCCCACGCCCGGCCCGGCGAGCGCGGTCGCGAGAATGGTTCCGGTGGTGTCGAGGAAGAGCGGCAGCGCGACGGCGTCCACGGCGGTGGAGAGGGCCAGACTGATCGCCACGGCGACGGGAATGAGCGCGAGCAGTCGGACGGACACGGGCCAGCTTCCGTGAGGGTCGGGCCAAAGATAGATATAATCTTGGCGATGCGACACCGATGAGCGCGACATTCGAAGCGAGCAAGATCGTGCGGGCGCTCCGGGCCGCGCACCTCCACGATGCGCCGCGGCGGGACCTGCTACAGATGGCCTGCGACCGGATCCGAGCCGAAGGCGCGCCCTATACCTCGGTCTACGCCTACATGCTGCACGGCGCGGAGCTCGTGCTCGAGGCGTACGCGGGGCGCGCGACGCCGCACACGCGTATTCCCGTCGGACAGGGGGTATGCGGCACCGCGGTCGCCACTGGCCAGGACCAGAACGTTCCCGACGTGGGCGCCGTCGGGAACTATCTCGCCTGCAACCTCGACACGAAATCGGAGCTCGTGGTGCTGATTCGCCGCGGACTACGCATACTGGGCCAGATCGACATCGACTCGGACGTGCCGGCGGGGTTCACGGACGTGCACCACCGCGCGGTGAAGGAAGTGGCGGATGCGCTGGCGGTGCTGGTGTAGCAGGCGTCCGATCGCTAGGCGATCGCTCTCTCGAGCGCGGTGGTCGGTTCTGTGTCAGACACGGCGCACAGTTCCAGGAACCTCGCGAGCACCCACTCCGCACCCGCCTGGCGCACCTGAGCCCACGGCGCGCCGGTAACGCGCCGCACCAGACGATAGCACGCAGGCGGCTCTCGGCCCGCACGCAGCGCCGCGCGGGGAAGCGAGACGCCCTCCCGTTCCAACGCCCAGGTCCAGTGCAACACCGTGATCCAGCCCGACAGGCGATGTAGCGGTGGCAGGCCTTCCCTTGCAAGCCAGCGCGCCAAGCAGAAGCGATTCTGGAAACCGAGACGGCCGGCCACTTGGTGCGCCGTGCCCACGGAGCCCCGGCTGAGCAGGAGAGCGTCAATCAGCGCACGGGCCCGAAACGGAAGATGCGGGAGTGCGCTGTGAATAAGGGGAGCCAGCTGATGCACGTGAGCGACCTCGCGACAAATGCGGCGATCACCTACGGTGCGGGCGTGCTGTGGGCGTCGCGGCCCGTGGTCTACCACAGCTCGTGCATTAGCCAGCAGACGGGCTACCAAGCGGCCTACACCGTCTCCGGGTCGCAGACGATCAGGGCGACGGTGCTGCCCCCGCCGGCGATCGTGGTAGACCGGACGACGGTCGTGAACGGCGACACGGTCACCGCTCACCCCACCGCGTCGTGGACGTCGAACATCATCGTGCGCTACGGGTGGGAGTGGGTGGCGGACCCGGCCCCGACGGGCGGGAGTGCCACGTTCGTGCCGGGGTCCGGGTGCGGGCTCCGAGATCTGACGTGCCGCTTAGTGCCGCACGGGGACGGCCACCTGCGGATGCCGGACCTGCTCATGCTCGGGCGGTTCTACCAGACGGCGGTGAGCCCGACGATTCACGTAGCGTCGGCGCATCTCGTGCTCGTCGTGGACTCATCGCACGTGGCCTCGGGGTCTCAGGTGAAGTTCACCGCGCGCCGCGGCGACGGGCAGCAGACGGTGCAGGTGCAGTCGTGGGTGTGGACGCCGGGGAGCACCTCGCCCGTCGGGCCGCTGGCCGTGGACTGCGCGGGCGGGGATAGCTTGTGCCTCACGACGCTCCAGAACACCAGCCCGGCGGACAGCACAGGCGTCGCGCAGACGGGTACCATGACGGCAATGGCGTATCTCGGCACCGCAGCCGAGTCGGCGAGCGTGGCGGTGACGGTGGACCGGCCGGTTGCGGGGGGTGGTGGCGGTTGTGGCAGCCCCGCGATTGCGTCGAGCACTGTAAGGACGGAGTCCCGAAACCGCACTGCCTCCGCGACGAGAACGTCCTCCAGGTCTGCCACCGCGCCGCCCATGCAGGTGATCTGTGTGGGCGGGGGCACGCCGAGTATGGTGTTGACGGTAACCCGAGACACCCTGAATCCCCTGTATCCCAGGATCCGAGGGGAGACTGTTAACAGTGTAGTGGTACCCGAACGGGCGCCCGACACCGCGACCGTTACGGTGTGGCTCACTCAAGGAGGTAGTCCCGTGCCTTCGGGCACGCGCGTGACGTTCCGGGCGGAATGGCTCCCGAGCACCGGAGCACACGCGCACATTAAGAACGCCGTCCGATTCGAGAGCGCCGACGCGCCCGTGCTGACCACAGGCCCTGAGTGGAAGTGGCCGCTGTTTGGGTATTTCTGCCCCGACCCAGGCTGCATCCTGAAGGCCAAGACGGCTAGCGTCGGGACCAACTCGAGCGGCACCGCGAGTGTCTACGTTGTGTCCGGCTATCTGGGCGGCCGGGCCCTCGTCATCGCATCCGCCGCGGTGGGCGGCCAGGTGGTGGAGGACACGACTATGGTCGGCTACGCCGTGTCCGGCTTGGTGAGTCTCCAGAGCCGGATTCCCCTCGCCGACGTCTATTGGACCGGTGGGAACCTTGATCACGCTGAGGGGATGAACTTCTACGTGCAGGACACCATTGCGAGCCGATTGCAGCCGATCGTCGAGAACATGTGGAAGACCGTCAACGGCCAGCAGCTGTACTTGCAGTACAACGACGCGAGTCTCCCGAATGGTGGGACGTTCACGGTGACGCCGTCCAACCGGGTCCGGTTCGAGGATCCGTATATCGGGAGCGGGGGCCACACGGCTCACAACACAGGACTCGATCAAGACATCGGCTTTTGCTATAGCCCGTCTCATGGGGAGAATGGTGGAGCGAATGCAGTCGGTTCCTCGACATGCAGGGGCGTGGATACAGCTCGGACGGTGTCACTGCCGGCCCTACAGATCCAGGCTTGCCTGCAACACGGCGCGGTGCTAGCCCACGGCGAAACCGTAAACGGCACGTTCGTTCCGACGCACTATCACATTCGCTTTGTGGGGAGTAATGAGAATGCTCCGGGATGCTAAGTTTTGTCGACTACTTACCGGGAGCCTCGTGGCCCTCGCAGTCCAAGTCTGGTCGAACAGAGCCCAGGCGCAGTCATTACCTCGGATCCTGGACACCGTGCGCCTCGACCTCACTGCCGTGGTCGACAGCTCCGCCTATCTCGTCTACCAATACTACCTCGCGAACTCGGCATCGAGTCACGGCGGAGTTGCTGTCGTGAAGGTCGACCTCTCGGCTCGAGCGGGCACGGGGCACGATACACTGCCATTCACTGGGTCCCTCGGCCCTGGTAGGACCGACGTGGCTGATCACGTACCCTTTGGCGCGATGGCCCCCAACCGATGGCAGATGTTTGTGACATACGACGGCGCTCTCGAGTGGGCTGTGTACGAAGTTCTGCTGACTGAGAAGACCGCACCGGTAAGTTTCGACAGCGTGCCAGCAGGCGGTGTCAAGAGCGGGTTCGGAGTGCGCAGCCCATACCTACCGGGCGTCCGGCGTTTCTCGGCCATGCCCACAGAACAATCGTGCTGCTTGAAGCCGAATGACCAGGGGGAGTTGCCGAGCCCCTTCTTCTTTCCAGTGAGAGGCCGTACCGTCGCGGCGACGGTGCGGCCACAGGACATGACTCTGACGATCCTTGGAGAAGATCTCGAGCAAGCATGTGGCTTGCTCCACTGGATTACGGAGGCAGCGCTGTGCGATCGCCTGCGGTCAGCCCTCGAGCGAGCCGTCGCACCCCGACCGGGTAGCGACGCTGCGGCTACGAAAGGCTCGTTGCGCGCCTTCCTGGCCGAGCTCGAGGCGCAGCACGGGACGGGGAAGCCGGTGAACGACAATGCCTACTGGCTCTTGAAGGTGAACGGGGAGTTTCTGCTGGCGCACATGTGAGCCAGCGTGCGGCCCTGCGCTGCATTCGACAGGCAGTCGGCTCTCGTGATATTCGCGCCCTGACAGGGCGCGCTCGGCCGGGGGTGCGCCCTTACAGGGCGCACATCGGCGCCGAGCCCGGGCTCTCAGCCCGGGAACTCCTCGATAGCCGGCCTCGACCCTCCTGCTCTTACGGCGGCGCCGCGGTGATCATCGCGCAACACCGCGCGGCGCTGCAAAACATGACCGGCGTGCGTCACCCGCCCCGCGTGCGACGGATCAGCCCGCCGGAACGTCCGGCGCGCCTTCCACGGCCCCGGTGAGCATGAGCCGTCCTGCGGTAGCGTCGTGGTCCAACACCTCGGCGTACCGCCCCCACTCGACGATCGTCTGGAACAGGGAGTCCGCCGGAATGAAAGGGAAGTAGATGGTGAGGTCCGCCAGCACCTCCTCGTCTTCCATTGACCCTTCGCTCTCCACCAGCATCGCCATCACGCGCCCGAACAGCGGATGTTTCTTGAGCCGCGCGCGCGTGGCGTCCTTCCGGGCCGAGTCGTCCATCGCCATGACCTCGCGCCCCACCAGCGTGAGCTGCACGACCTCGCCCGGCGTCGTCACCCAGCCGAGCTGCTCCGCCCCCCGCACCACGGCCGACATCCGGTCATAGTCGACGCCCAGGTCCTCGGCGAGCTCGAACACGTGGCCCTTCCCGTCGGGCCGCGAGAGCAGGTGGTCGAGCAGACCGGTGACCTCGGAGACGTGCACGCGCGGGAACGGAATGAGCCGCTGCGGCGCCGCCGGCGCCGGCTCGGGCAGCAGCGTCGCGGTGAGGATGGCGTGCAGCCGGTCCACCATCCCGTCGAACTCGGGGCTCCGCTCCTGGCGGGGATAGGGGAGCGGATTGACCAGCTCTTCGCGCACGTGCCCGGGATGGGAGCCGAACACCACGATCCGCCCGGCGAGGAACACCGCTTCCTCGACGCTGTGCGTCACGACCACGAGCGTGTTCACGCCGGTCGACGCGTCGCGCCACAGATCCACGACCTGGCTGCGCAGGTTTTCGGCCGTGAGCGGATCGAGCGCGCCGAACGGCTCGTCCATGAGCAGGATCTCGGGCGCGACCGCGAGCGCGCGTGCGAACCCGACGCGCTGCTTCATCCCGCCCGAGAGCTCCTTCGGGTACGCCTGCTCGAACCCGTCGAGGCCAACGAGGTTGATGGCGCGCGCCACGGCATCCCGGCGGGCCGCGCCGTTCACGCCGCGGGCTTCGAGACCCATCGCCACGTTCTCTGACACCGTGAACCACGGCAGCAGCGCGAACGATTGAAACACCATCGCCGCGGCGCCGAGCACGCCCTTGAGCGGGCGCCCGCGGTACAGCACCGACCCGTCGGCGGGACGTGCCAGGCCGGCGAACAGGCGCAACAATGTGCTCTTGCCGCACCCCGACGGCCCGACCAGCGCCACCACCTCCTGCTCGCACACATTGAGCGACACGTCGCGCAGCGCTTCGATGACCTGTCCGTTGGGCAGCCGGAAGCGCTGCGTGACATGCCGCGCCTCGAGCAGCAGCGGGCCCGGCGTCATTGCGCGAACCCGAAGCGGGTCTGGGCCCAGTCTGCGAGCGCCCGCCACACGAACCGGTTCCAGCCGACCACCATCAGGCTCATCAAGGCGATTCCTCCCGCCAGCAGCGGAAAATTGGCATGGGCCGTGGCGTCACTGATCAGGCTCCCCAGCCCCGCCGTGGTGCGAAGCCGCCCGCCCGCCTCGAGGTATTCGGCGACGATGGAGCCGTTCCACGCGCCCCCCGCCGCCGTGATCCACCCCGTGATGAGCGCCGGGAACGCCGCCGGCAGGTAGAGCGAGCGCCAGCGGGCGCGCCACGGCAGCTGAAACGCGGTGGCCGCGTCTTTGAGCTGTTGCGGGATCGCGGCCACGGCCGAGATGACGTTGAACAGGATATACCATTGCCCCGCGAGCACCATCAGGGCGACCGCGCCGAGCCCGAGCCCCACGCCGGCCCGCTCGAACAGCAACACCACGAGCGGGAACAGCATGGGCGCCGGGAACGATGCGACCACCTGGATGACCGGCTGCAGCAGCCGCGCCAGTAGCGGCGAGCGGCCGATCACGATGCCGGCCGGCAGCGCCCACGCGGTGGACACGATCACGGCACCCATCACACGGGCGAACGTGAGGGCCGCCGACCCGATCAGCGTCCCCCAGTCGCGCGCGCCGAGCTGCCGCAGCAGCAGCCAGATGTGCCAGGCCCCCACAGCCGCCGCCAGCGCGACGCCGGCCACGAGCAGCGAGCCCCCGACCCACCGCGCCACCGGGTGCGCGAGCGCGAAGCGCGGCCCGCGCATGATCACCGGCCGGGCGATAGCGAGCGGGCGTTCGAGCGGCCGCGCCGCCCGCAGCGCCGTGCGGTACGCTTGCCGCCGCAGCAGCGCGGCGCGCCGCGGCAGCCGAGCGTGCCGCAGGAACTCGAGCACCCACGAGGTCGCCGGCGCTTCCCCGCCACCCCCGCCCGCGGTCTCGTCGAGCCGGAACTTTTCCACCCACACCACGAGCGGTCGCCACAGGAGCTGGTCCACGCACACGATCATCGCTACCATCGCGAGGATGGCGAGCGCCATCGCGGGTCCGTTCCCCTGATCGAGCGCCACGCTCATGTAGGAGCCCACGCCGGGGAGCCGGAAGTCGCGGTCCCCCAGACGAAACGCTTCGTTGACCATGAGGAAGAACCAGCCGCCGGCCATCGAGAGCATCCCGTTCCAGACGAGGCCCTGCGCGGCTGCCGGCACCTCGAGCTGCCAAAAGGTCCGCGACGCCCGCCACCCCGCCACCTTGCAGGCGTCACGCAGCGGGTCGGGGAGGCTCTTCAGCGAATTATAGAACGATAACGCCAGGTTCCACGCCTGAGCCGTGAAGATCATCAGGATCGCCGCCAGCTCGAGGCCGACGTTGCGGGTGGGGAAGAGCGACATCAGGCCCAGCACCAGCCCGGGGAGGAAGCCGAGCACGGGGATGCTCTGGAGGATGTCGAGCATCGGCAACAGCAGGCGCTCGGCGGCGCGCGACTTCGCGGCCGCCCAGCCGAAGCCGAGCGCGAAGACGTACGAGATGGCCAGCGCGATCACGCCGCGGGCGAGCGAGTACAACGTGTACCGGGGGAGCGCGCTGGGACGCAGGTCGATCTGCACCACCTGTCGGAGCGGCGCCTCGAACTCGCGCGCGAACGCGACCACCGCCGCGATCGCCCCCCCCAGCAGGCAGAGGATCGCGACGTCGGCGAGCCCGAGTCGCCGGATCGCCGGCGGCGTCAGGGCGGGCGGAAGACGCAGCGGTTTCATGACCGTGTAACTTGTGACTCCATGACCGGCACCGAGCCAACCGGGGCGGCCGACGCGCTGGTCGACGCGAGCGGCGTCCGCCTGTACACCCGGCGTGTGGGGAGCGGGTCCCCGGTGGTCGTGCTGCACGGCGGCCCCGGCGCTCACCACGACTACCTCCTGCCGCAATACGACCGGTTGGCCCGCGGCCGCGCCCTGCTGTTCTACGACCAGCGGGGCGGCGGACGGTCCCCGGTCCCCCGCGAGACGCCGGTCGGCTGGCAGGAGCACGTCGCCGACCTCGAAGCCCTCCGCAAGCACTGGACCATCGACCACCTCACCCTGCTCGGCTACTCCTGGGGCGGCTTGCTCGCCGTGCTGTACGCCTTGGAGCACCCCGAGCGTGTGGGGCGACTGGCGCTCGTCGCTCCGGCACCTCTGACCGCGCGGTGGCGCGAGCAATTCGAGCGCCGCCTCGCCGCCCGCATGGCTGACCCGTGGATCGCGCGCGCACGCGCCGAGCTGACCGCCTCCGGGCTCGCGCAGCGCGACCCCGAAAAGTATCGCCGCCTCGCGTTCGCGCTATCCGTCGCGGGCTACTTCCGCGACCCGAGCCGCGCCACGGAGATGACCCCGTTCCGCGTCACGGCCCGGACGCAACAGGCGGTGTGGCAGAGCTTGGGCGACTACGATCTGCGGGATCGGCTTCGCAACACGTTTCCGAAGGGCAAGGCCCCGCGCGCCCTGGTCGTCCACGGGGTGTTCGACCCCATGCCGATCGAATCCGCGCGGGAGACGGCCGCCCTGCTCGACACCGGTGTCATCGAGCTGGCGACCGGGCACGCGCCCCACGTGGAGGCGACGGAAGACTTTGTGCGGGCGCTGGACGGATTCCTGCCCCACCGCTGAGGGGTTAGCTTCAGCGCTCGGATGCCGACAAAGACACGAGCCAGGAAGCGCCGGCCGACCGAGACCCCCGTGCGGCTCCGGGCGCGGCTGAAGAAGATCATCGCCCGTCTCGAGCAGGCCTACCCCGATGCGACCTGCGCGCTGGACCACCGCAACCCGCTCGAGCTGCTCGTCGCCACGATCCTCTCGGCGCAGTCCACCGACGCGCGCGTGAACCTGGTGACCCCGGCGCTGTTCACGAAGTACCGCACCGCGCGGGATTACGCCGCCGCGGACCCCGCCCTCTTCCAGCAGGAGATCCACAGCACCGGATTCTTCCGCAACAAGACGAAGTCGATCCTCGGTATGGCGCACGCGCTGGTGGAGCGGCACGGCGGGGCGGTGCCCGCCACCATGGAGCAGCTGGTGCAGCTCCCCGGAGTGGGCCGCAAGACCGCCAACGTGGTGCTCGGCACCGCCTTCGGAAAGAACGAAGGCGTGGTGGTGGACACCCACGTGCAGCGCCTCTCGACGCTGCTCGGCCTCACGCACGAGCACGACCCCGTGAAGATCGAGCGCGACTTGATGGCGCTCGTCCCGCGGGCCAAGTGGACCTGGTTCTCCCACACGCTCATCCAGCACGGGCGCCGCGTGTGCATCGCCCGCCGGCCGAAATGTGAGGAGTGCGTGGTGCATCGCTGGTGCCCCAGCTCGCGAGTGTGACCGTGAAGGTGCCCCCAATCGACCGCGCCCAGCTCGTCGCCACCCGCCGCGAACTCCACCAGCACCCCGAGCTTGGCTTCGAGGAGCAGCGGACGAGCAAGCTCATCGCGGAGCGGCTGGAGCAGCTCGGCTACGCGGTGAGAACGGGCGTGGGCAAGACGGGCGTCCTGGCGCAGCGGGACGGCGCCGCGGGCCGATGCGTCCTGCTCCGCGCCGACATGGACGCGCTCCCCGTCGAAGAAGCGAACGACGTCCCCTATCGCTCGCAGCATCCGGGTCGCATGCACGCGTGCGGGCACGACGGGCACGTGGCCATCGGCCTGGAGGTGGCGCGGCGGCTGCACGCCGCGTACCTGCCGGGATCTCTGAAGCTCGCCTTCCAGCCCGCCGAAGAAATCTCCTACGGCGCCGAAGCCATGATCCGGGACGGCGCGCTGGACCGCCCCACGGTCGACGCCGCCTTCGGCATTCATCTCTGGAACGACCTGCCGACGGGAACGATCGGCGTCATGCCGGGTGCCGTCATGGCGTCGGTAGACGAGTTCGAGATCACGATCCTCGGCCGCGGCGGCCACGCGGCGGCGCCGCACCAGACGACCGATCCGGTGCTGATCGCGGCGCACATCGTGACCGGACTGCAGAGCCTCGTCAGCCGCCGCCGCAATCCGTTCGAGGAGGGCGTCGTCTCGGTGACCCAGCTGAACGCTGGCCACGCGTTCAATGTGATTCCCGGCCGCGCGGAGCTGCGCGGCACAGTACGCACTTTCGGCGGGCAGTTCTTCGAGCACGCACCGCGGCTGGTGGAGCAGACGACCCAGGGCATCGCGGCCGCCTTCGGCGCCACGGCGGAGGTCCGCTACCGGCGGCTCACCGCGCCCCTCGTCAATGACGAGCGGATGACGCAGCTGATGCACGGCGTAGCACGAGACATCGTCGGGCCCGAGCGTGTGATTGACGGCGTTCGTACGATGGGCGGAGAGGACATGTCGTTCTTCCTCGCGAAGGTCCCTGGCACGTTCGCGTTCGTCGGCTCGGCACCTCCCGGGACGCCGGCGTCCCCCCATCACAGCCCGACGTTCGACATCGATGAGGAAGCGCTGGCGATCGGGGCGGAATTGCTCACCAGAACCGTGGTGAGGTACCTCGAGTTCGGCGGTGGTCGCGAGTGAACTCGCGGCTCGGCGTCTGTCAGTAAACTGACGCCGCTTCAGCGGCAGGGCCGAGCCGCGGCTTCAGCCGCGTAGCGCGGGGGAGTACATTTGGTCGTCATGTCCAATCTCCTCGCCTCCGAACCCTCCGCCTATTTGAAGTCCGCCGCCCACCAGCCGGTGCACTGGCACCCATGGGGCGAGGCGGTGTTCCAGCGCGCCCGAGCCGAGGACAAGCCGGTCCTCCTCGACATCGGCGCGGTGTGGTGCCACTGGTGCCACGTGATGGACGGCGAGTCGTACGACGATCCCGAGGTCGCCGGGCTGCTCAATCGTGACTTCGTGTGCGTCAAGGTCGACCGCGACGAGCGCCCCGACGTGGACGCGCGCTACCAGCGCGCCGTCCAGGCGCTCACCGGCCAGGGCGGCTGGCCGCTCACCGCGTTCCTCACCCCCGAAGGCGAGGTGTTCTTCGGGGGGACGTACTTCCCGCCGGAAGACAACCACTACGGGCGCCCCGGCTTCATTTCGGTCCTGAAGCAGGTCGCCGAGCTGTACCGGCGAGACCGCGCGCGTGTGTCGAAAAGCGCCAAGGCGATCCGCCAGCAGGTCACGGAGTCTCTGGACGAGGCGAAGGCCGGGCAAGTCACGCCGGCCATTCTCGATGAGGCAGCCGGCCAGCTGGCCCGCCTCTTCGATATCCGCTACGGCGGCTTCGGGACCGCGCCCAAGTTTCCTCACCCCGCGGGCTGCGATTTCCTGCTCGCCCGCTGGCACGACACGCGCGAGGGCTGGATGCGCGAGGTGGTCGAGAAGAGCCTCACCGGGATGGCGCGGGGCGGCATCCGCGATCATGTGGGCGGCGGGTTCCACCGCTACTCGGTGGACGAGCGCTGGATCGTGCCGCACTTTGAGAAGATGTCTTACGACAACTCCGAGCTGCTGCGTGCCTACCTGAACGGCTATGCCGCTTACGGGACGCCGCTCTTCCGGGACGTGGCGCAGGGGATCGTGACCTGGGTGCTGGAGACGCTGTCGGATCACGCCCACGGCGCGTTCTACACGTCGCAGGACGCGGACGTTGAGTTCGGCGACGACGGCGACTACTGGACATGGACGCCCGACGAACTGCGAGAGGCGCTGCCGGATGAGGCGTTCCAGGTTGCCCGACGCGTGTTCGACGTCGCGGTGCCCGGCGAGATGCAGCACGACCATGAGAAGAACGTGCTGTGGTGGAAGCAGGATCCGGCCGACGCCGCGGAGTGGCGGGTGCTGCGAGAGGCGCTCGGCAAGCTCAAGGCGGCCCGCGGCCGGCGCAAGGCTCCCTACGTCGATACGACGCCATACGTCAACTGGAACGCCATGATGGCTGCGGCGTTCCTCCAGGCGGGCGCGGTACTGGACCGCCCCGAGTGCAACACGCTCGCGCTGAAGGTGCTGAGTCGGATCTGGGCAGAAGCCTGGGACGACGCGCGCGGCATGGCCCACGTGATCGGCCGGCCGGAGCCGCACGGCCTGTTGGACGACAACGTCCAGGCGGCCGCGGCCTTCCTCGACGCCTACGAGGCCACGGGAGACGACGCCTGGCTCACCCGCGCCCTCGCGGTCGCGCACCATTGCGGCCGCGTCCACTGGGACGAGGCGACCGGCGGGTTCTTCGACGTCGCCCGGGGTCGCACCGGCGCCGCCTACCTCGCGACGCCGGCGAAGCCGATCCAGGACGCGCCGACTCCGTCGGCGAACGGCGTCGCCGCGTTGGTGCTCGCGCGCCTGGCGGCGATCACCGACGATCGGGAGTGGCGCCGCCTGCTCGACCGCCAGCTCGCCACGTTCGCGGGCGCCGCACCCCAGCTTTCGCTGTACGGCGCTACCCTGCTCCGCGCGATCGACTGGGCGCTGAACGCGGTCACCCGGATCGACGTGGCGGGCCCGCGGGGCGAGGGTCCGGCCTGCACCATGCACCTGCTCGCGCTGCAGACATACCGGCCGCGCAAGGTCGTGATCCGGAAGACCGCGGCGCAGCCCGCCGCCACCGTGTGCGTCGGCACGACGTGTGCCCTCCCCGTTGCGGCCCCCGACGACCTGAGGAAACTTCTCATCTAGCCTGGGAGACCAGATGCCGAACAAGAAGGCCATCGTCGAGACCGTGAAAGGCACCATCGAGCTGGAGCTGTTCGGCGACGAGGTGCCCGCTACGGTCGCGAACTTCGAGAAGCTCGCCAACTCGAGCTTCTATGACGGCACCAAGTTCCACCGCGTGATCCCCAACTTCATGATCCAGGGTGGTGATCCCTACTCGAAGAGTGGGAAGGGAGGGGTCGGCACCGGCGGCCCGGGGTACACGATCAAGTGCGAGACCCACAAGAACGTCCACAAGCACGTCGCGGGGACGCTCTCCATGGCCCACGCCGGCAAGGACACCGGGGGCAGCCAATTCTTCATCTGTCACGCCCCCCAACGCCATCTCGATGGAGTCCACACCGTTTTTGGACAGGTCACCAAGGGCATGGACGTGGTCAACAAGATTGCACAGAACGATGAAGTCAAGTCGATTCGAGTGACCTGACCCCACTGGGAGACAGCTCATGACCCGCACAGCGTCCTGCCTGCTCATCGCTTGTATCGTCGCTGCCCCGGCCCTCGCGGGGCAGACCGGCGCCTTCATCGTGCGCCTCGGAACCGACACGCTGGCGCTCGAGCAGTACACCCGCAGCGCCGGCCGGCTCGAGGGCGAGCAGGTCGTGCGCGCGCCGCGCACCGTGCACCGCATTTTCTCCGCGACCTTCGGCCGGGGCGGGGCGATCGAGCGGTTCGAGCTCGTCGAGCACAATGTCTCCGGCGGGCCGGGACCCGCTGAGACGAAGGCCACGGTCGAGCTCGCCGGCGACACCGCGGTTTCCGCCGTGCCGGACGGCGACTCGACCCTCCACCGACGGGTCAAGGTCGCCCCAGGCACCGTGCCGTGGTACTTCCAGAACTACGCCCTGTTGGAGGAGATCACCCGCCGCGCGCGCGCCGCTGGGGGCGAGCGCTACACCGCCGCCCTGCTGAACTTGGGCGACACCGAGCCGTGGCCCGTCGAGGTCAACCGGCTAGGCCGCGATTCGATGACCATGAGCTTCGGCCCGCTCGGCCCGTTGCGGCTGCGCGTCGACGCGCACGGCACCCTGCTCGGGCTCAGTGGTATCGGCACCACGATGCAGGTGACGGTCGAGCGCGTCCGGGGGAAGTTGGACCTCGGCGCGCTCGCCAAGGAGTTCGCCGCGCGGTCGCTCGGCACGCTCTCCCCTGCGGACTCGGTGCGCGCCACGCTGGCAGGCGCCACTCTCGCCGTCCGCTACAGTCGCCCCTCGATGCGGGGCCGCGCGATCTTTGGTAACGTCGTGCCCTGGAACAAGGTGTGGCGCACCGGCGCGAACGAAGCCACCGTGCTCGAGGCCAGTGCGGACCTCGTGATCGCCGGCACCCCCGTCCCAGCGGGCAAGTACAGCCTGTGGACGGTCCCCTCCCCGGACGGATGGAAGCTCATCGTCAACAACAACACGGGACAGTGGGGCACCCAGTATGACGCGAAGCACGACTTCGCCCGACTCGACATGAAGGTCGAGCGGCTGGCGCAGCCGGTGGAGCAGTTCACGATCGCGATCGAGCCACAGAGCGACGGGCAGAGCGGTCTGTTGACGCTCGCGTGGGAGCGGACGCGGGCGTCGGTTCCGTTGGCGAAGCGCTAGTTTTGCACCTCGACTTCGCCGTCATCGCGGACTACGCGCTCGTCGATCAGGCGGGAAAGCTCTCCGTCCTCGGCATTTTCCAGCACATCTGGGTGCAGCAGTTCCCCGCCATGCACCCACGCCTCCACCTCGTGCTGCGGCTCAAGGGGAAGCGGACCGAGGTGGGCGAGCATCACGTGCAGATCCGGCTGCTCGACGAGCAGGACACGGAGATCCTCGGGGGCAACGGCAACGTCACCTTTGCTGAGCCGCCGGCGGGAGTGACCGAGATCGAGGCCGGTGCCATTCTGGTGTTCGACGTGCCGTTTCCGCATCCGGGGCCGTATCGCTTCGAGATCACGGTCGACGCGGAGCGGAAGACGTCGGTGCCCGTGACGGTGTCGCAACTGCCCGCTCAGCCGGCCGGCGGTCAATCGCTGCATTGAGCGCGGCACTGGTGCCCAGCCGGCCGTACACGGACCTGCGGTTGCTCCTCTTCCTCGCGGCGGTAGCGCTCGGCTGGAACCTCGACGGGTACCGCCTGCTCGATCCCGATGAAGGCCGCAATGCCGAAGTGGCGCGGGAGATGGCGCAGACGAACGACTATCTCGTGCCGCACCTGGATGGGCTTCCGTATCTCGACAAGCCAATCGTCTACTTCGCCGCCGCTGCCGCGCTGATGGAGCTGCTCGGGCCCACGGAGACGGCGGCGCGCCTGCCCGCCTACGCAGCGACGCTCGCGACCATCGCCCTCCTGCTCGGCTTCGCCCGGCGGCGCTGGGGTTCGGACGCGGGCTGGCTCGCCGGCATCGCCTACGCCACCATGCTGCTCCCGTTGGTGTACGCGCGCACCGCGATCTTCGACAGCACGCTCACGCTCTGCACTACCGCGGCCGTGCTCGGCTTCTTCGAAGAGCGCCACATCGTCGCGTGGGCGGCGATCGGCGCCGGCGCGCTGACGAAGGGGCCGATCGCGATCGTGCTCCCTCTGCTCGTCGTGATCCCCTACGCGCTCGCGACTGGGGGGAGGGAGGCGGTGCGCTCGCTGTTTCCGCGGCGCGCCGTCGGTGTCTTCGCCCTGATCGCACTGCCGTGGTTCATCGCCGTCTCGACCCGCGTCCCCGCGTTCCCGTACTATGTGTTCGTGCGCGAGACGCTCCAGCGGATGGCCACGGGCAGCTTCCACCGCACCGCCCCCTTCTGGTACTACTTCCCGATCGTCCCCGTGGCCGCGTTCCCCTGGATCGTCCCGGCGCTGGCGCGCGTGCGGGGCGGGCGGGCGACCTGGCTCGCGCGCCGCGCGCCCGAGGCGCGTGAGCCGTTGCTGCTCGCGAGCTGGGTGATCGTGCCGCTCGCTTTTTTCACGCTCAATCAGTCGAAACTGCCGCAGTACGTCCTGCCGCTGATGCCGGCATTCGCGCTCGCGGCAGCGCGCAACGTAATGGCGGCGGGGGAGGCGGGGGGAGCGGGGGGGCGCGTCTACACCGCCCTCGCGCTGGTGACGGGCAGCGCGCTCGTCGCCCTCACTCACTGGTTACCCGCCCCGATCGACCTGACCCCGGCCGAGAAAGCGGCCATCCCCCCGACGGCGCTCGTCCTCGGCCTGGTGCTGTTCGCCTCCGCCGCCCTCGTCGCGGTCGGCGCTCTACGCCGGCGGCCGCGCGCGGCGATTGTCGGATACGCCATGGTGGTGATGGCCGTCCCGCTCGCGAGCGGCCGCCTGCTCGCCGCCGTTGGCGATGACCGCTCGTCGGCCGCGCTGGCGCGCGCCACCGCCGCTGCGCTCGGCGAGGCGAGCAGGTCCGGCACCGCGAGCGCCGTCCTGGGCATACTGGCGTACCCGCCGTCGCTGGCCTTCTACCTCGGACGACCCGTGGCCGTGTCGACGACGACGGGTGCGGAGCTCACGAGCAACTACATCGCCGACTACCAGGACCGCTACCGGGACGTGCCCGGCTCGCCGCTCTTGCCCGAAGGATACTGGCGCGAGGCGCTCGCTCACTGCCCCATTCCCACGGTGTTCGTCACGACCGTCGCGAATCGCGAGGCACGGGCCGAGCTCGCCGCATTGCCGCTGGTCGCCGACGATGGCCGCTACGCGGCGTACGGGCCCTGCCAACCTCCCCGACCCCCACCACCTCCACAACCTCCACCACCTCCACGACGTGGGGGGGACGGCGGGTGAGGTAATGTGCGGAATCTTCGGCGCCGTGTCGCTGCGCGGCGCGCCGCTCAAGCATGCCGACTGTCTCCCCGCGATGGCGGCGGCGCTCGCGCATCGCGGACCCGACGGCGAGCAGATCGTCGGCCACGATTGCGCCCGCATCGGGGCGCGCCGCCTCGCGATCATGGACTTGACGACCGGCGATCAGCCGTTTCTCAGCCCGAACCGCTCCGTGTGGATGGTGTGCAACGGCGAGATCTACAACGCGCCCGCGCTGCGCCGGGAGTTCACGCAGGCGGGCTACCCGTTCCGCTCCACGGGCGACATCGAGACGATCGTGCCGTTGTACGAGCGCGTCGGGCCGGACGCGGTGGGGCGGCTCGAGGGGATGTTCGGGCTCGCCGTCTGGGACGACCAGCTGCGGCGCCTGGTGCTCGCGCGCGACCGCGCCGGCGAGAAGCCGCTGTTCTGGGCGCAGGTCGACGGGGAGCTGCGCTTCGCCTCGGAGATCCAGGCACTGCTGGTCTTCCCCGACCAGCCGCGGCGCGTGAACCCCGTCGCGGCGGGGCTGTATGCCGCGCTCGGATACGTCCCCGCCCCGTACACCATGCTCACCGGCATTGCCAAGCTGGCGCCGGCGCACCTCCTGGTCGCCGACCGGGTGGGGGTGACGCTGCGATGCTACTGGGACGCGGCAGCGGCAGCGGCGCGCCCGTCGCGCCTCGACGCCCCTACGCTGCGCGCCGCGTTGCTGCGGGCGGTCGAGCGAGAGCTCATGTCCGACGTGCCGGTCGGCGTGTTCACGAGCGGGGGGCTCGACTCATCGCTGCTCGCGGCCGGTGCCGCCCGTGTGATGTCCGGCGCGCAGATCCACACGTATGCCGTACGCTTCCTCGAGCCCGGGTACGACGAGAGTGCGAACGCCGAAGCGGTGACGCACCACATCCGCACCAACCATCATGTCGTCACCGCGGACGGGGCGGCGCTGGAGCGCGCCTTCGCCGCAGTCACGCGCGGGCTCGCCGAGCCGATCGGCGACCCGGCGATCCTGCCGACCTATCTCCTCGCCGAGGCGGCACGGGAGCACGTGAAGGTCGTATTGTCGGGCGAGGGGGCAGACGAGCTGTTCGGCGGCTACCCGACCTACCTGGGCCATAAGGCGGCCGGGCTGTACCGCCGGGTTCCCCCGCCCGGACGAACGGTGTTGCGCTGGCTGGTGAACCACCTGCCGACGTCGACGGGGAAAGTCACGATCGAATTCATGCTGAAGCAGCTCGTCGCTGCCGCGGACCTCCCGCCCCTCGAGCGTCACCTCACGTGGTTCGGCGCGCTGGGACCGGACTCGCGCGCGCTCGCGTGGGCGACTGCCCTGCTGGATCCGTTTCCCTCTGATCCGTCGCTCAACCGCCTGCTGTGGCTCGACTTTCTCTCCTACCTGCCCGACAACCTGCTCGTGAAGGTCGACCGCGGTACCATGCTGGCGTCGCTTGAGGCGCGCGCCCCGTACCTCGACCGCGAGATCTTGGAGCTCGTGCTCCCGGCGTCCGCCACGCTGAAGGTGCGAGGCCTCAGCACCAAGGCGATATTAAAGGAAGCGGCACGCGGGCTGGTGCCGGGCGACGTGATCCGGCGGCGCAAGCGGGGGTTGTCAGTGCCCGTGGCGCGGTGGCTCAATGCGGGGCTCGCGCCGCTGGCGGATCGGTATCTCGCCGCGCCCCGGCTGTATCCGGCCGCCCCGACGGCGCGTTTGCTCGCCGAGCACCGCGCCGGCAGCCGCAACAACGCCCGCAAGCTGTGGCCTATTCTCATGGCCGAGCTGTGGGCGGAACGGTGGAATGTGGAACTCGAACCGGGCTCCGGGTTGATGTGACGCGCGACGAAGCGCTGCAGCTCATGCAAGAGCACACGCTGTCTCCTTCGCTCCGCCAGCACATGCTCGCGGTCGAGGCGGCGATGCGCGCGTACGCATCCAAATCGGGAGCGGACCCGGAGACATGGGGCATCGTGGGTCTGCTGCACGATTTCGACTACGAGAAGTTCCCGAACAGCGAGCACTCGCCGACCGAGGGCCATCCCGCCTGGGGCGGCCGGCTGCTGCGCGAGCGGGGCCTCCCCGACGCGCTGTGCCGCGCGATTCTCGGTCACGCGACCTATTCCGGCGTGCCCCGCGACACGCCGCTCGCCAAGACCCTGTTCGGCGTGGACGAGCTGTGCGGGTTTCTCGTGGCGTGTGCGCTGGTCCGTCCGTCGCGCAGCTTTGCGGACCTGGAGGTGTCCTCGGTGAAGAAGAAGCTCAAGGACAAAGCGTTCGCGCGTGGCGTGAACCGTGACGAGGTGCGGCAGGGAGCGGACGAGCTGGGCGTCCCGCTCGACGAGCACATCGCGTTCGTGATCCAGGCGCTCCGCCCCGTGGAGCAGGCCCTCGGCCTCGGCGGGGGGACGGGGGGAGCGGGGGGGACGCCGCCGGTGGCGTCGGTGGGGTGAGGGCTCCGGCCTCCCGCGTCGCGGGCCGCCCCGTCGCCGACCAGGCGCCCGACGCGCTTGGCCTCGCGATCGACCGCGCCGCGGGTGCGCGCGCGGTCGGCGGCAACCGGCTCGAGCATCATCCCGACAGCCCCCGCGCGCTCGAGGTGATGCTCGAACTCATTGCCGGGGCGGGCCGTTGGATCCACTTCGAGAACTACATCATTCGGGACGACCGCACCGGGCGACGCTTCGCCGGCGCCCTCGCCGAGCGCGCGCGGGCGGGGGTGTCCGTGCGCGTGTTGTACGACGCGTTCGGCTCGCTCGGCACCTCGCGCGGCTACTGGCGCGGGCTGGCACAGGCGGGGGCCGAGGTGCGCGCGTTCCACCCGATTGTCTCGCGGTATCCGTTGCAATTCATTCAGCGCGACCACCGCAAGCTGCTGGTCACCGACGGCATCCACGCGATGGTCGGCGGGCTGTGCATCGGCGATGAGTGGGCGGGCGATCCCGCGCGGCGGCGCCGCCCCTGGCGCGACACGATGGTCCACGTGTGCGGCCCCGCAGCCGCTGCGTTGGACCGGGCGTTCGGCCGGATCTGGGGCCGTGTCGGCGAGCCGCTCCCGGCCGGCGAGCTCACCGCCGACCCGGCGCCGTGCGGCAGCTCCACCGTGCGCGTCGTGGAAGGGGCACCGCGCCGCGCGCGGGTGTACCGCACGGTGGAGCTGCTCGCCGCCAGCGCGGCGGAGCGACTGTGGATCACGGACGCGTACTTGATCGCGCCGGCGCCGCTCTACGCCGGCCTGCTCGACGCCGCGAAGGGAGGCGTCGACGTCCGCATTCTCGTCCCCGGCACGAGCGACCTGCCGGTGCTGCGCAACTTCACCCGCATCGGCTACCGCGAGCTGCTGCGTGCGGGCGTGCGCATCTTCGAGTATCAGGGCCCGATGGTCCACGCCAAGACCATGCTCGTGGACCGGCGCTGGGCTCGCGTCGGCTCGACCAACCTCAACGTGTCGAGCTTGCTCACCAACTACGAGCTCGATCTGGTGGCGGAGTGTGAAGAGCTCGCGGAAGAGCTGGCGGCTCAGTTCCGCCGCGACCTCGCCTCCAGCCGCGAGATCGTGTTGGAGCCGCGCCGCCTGCGCTTGCCACCGCGGCTCGTCGGCACGCCCGCAGCCGCGGACGCACTGCCGCAAGGCGCCGACGCGGCCCACAAGCGCTCGGGGTACGAGCTCGGCACCGTGGCCGTCGTCGCACTACGACGTGTGGCGGGAGGCTTGCGGCGCTCCATCGCCGCAGCGGGGGCGCTCACCTTCGCCGGAATCGGCGCCCTGCTGCTCACGTTCCCGAGGGTGATGAGCATCACGCTCGCGGCGGGCGCGTTCTCGCTCGCGCTCGGCTTCGCCCTGTACGTCTTTGGGCAGCGGCGTCGGTCGCGGCAAGGTCCCGATGAAGCCTGATTCCCAACCCCCGGACCCCGCTGCGCGTATACCCGAGCAGGACGAAGCCGCCCTCGTCGCTCGTGTCCGGGCTGGGGATCGGACCGCCTTCGGCGTACTGGCGGAGCGATACGCGGGCGTGGCGCGACGGGTGGCGCGGGCCGTGCTGGGAGACCCGGACGACGCCGACGACGCGGCACAGGACGCGCTGCTCTCGGCCCTCGTGAAGCTCGACCAGTATGATCCCCGCCGACCGTTCGGGCCGTGGCTCCTGCGCATCGTAGCGAACGCGGCGACCGACCGGCGGCGGCGACGCAAGGTGCGCCGCGCCGAGTCGCTCGATCCCGCGCTGGTGGCGGGCGGCACGCGTCCCGATGCGGCTGCCGAGCAACGCGCCCTGGCCGAGCGGCTGCGGGGAGCGCTCGCCGAGCTGTCGGAGCGGCGCCGCCTGGCGGTCGTGCTGTTCGACGTGGAAGGCTACTCACACGCCGAGATCGCCCGGATCCTGGGCATCCCCGAGGGGACCGTGCGCTCGGAGGTGTTCCACGCGCGCCGCCGGTTGCGCGTCTTGCTGGCGGACTGGAAGGAGGACGGATGACGCAGGAACCGCTGCCGTTCGATCACCGGCCCGATCCGGCGCTGGGCGCCGCCTTGCGGCGGGCGCTCGAGCCGGAGGGGGAGGGCGGAGAGGGGGGCCACGCCGCGTTCGTCACGCGTCTGCTGGCCCGAGTCGACGACCTGCGCCCCACTGCCTCGTGGGACGCGGTGCTGGCCCGCTGGGCGCGGGTGGGCGTCGCCGCGGCGGTGCTCGTCTCGCTCGCGGCGGGGTACCTCGTCGGACGCGCCACGGCGGCCTCCGCGCGGCCGTCGGTCGCGGAGGCGCTGATCGCACCGCAGATGCCGGTGGTCGAAGTGGTCCTGGCCTCCGTGCTGGGCAACTAGAAAGGAAGTTGCGAGATGTTGAACCGTTCTACCGCGTGGGCGACGCTGCTGCTCGTCGCGACCTTCGCCGCGGGAATCGTGGTCGGCGTGGGCGGCCGGGCCCTCTGGGTCCGCGCAGCCTACGGCGGCGCGCCCGAGCGCGCCCGCGGCGTCGACCGGCTGATGGCCGAATTGAACGACGAGCTGGGCTTGACGCCGCCGCAGCGCGACTCCGTCCACGCCATTCTGCAGCGCCACTGGACTCGCATGACTGCGGTGTGGGATACGGTTCGCCCGCGCTTCGACTCGATGCGCGCTGCGATGGACTCGGAGGTCGCGGCGCAGCTCTCCCCGGACCAGCAGGCGAAGTACCGCGACCATATGGCCCGGCATCGGCATCAGAGGGAGAAGACCGATTCGGTTGGGAAGAAGCGATGAGAGACGCGCGGCAGCACGCCGTGGCCGTTGTCGCTGCACTGGCGCTGGGCGCGTCCCTCCCAGCCGCCCTGGCAGCCCAGCAGCTGGAAGTGACGCTGGCGGAGGCCGTGCGGCGGGCGCTCCAGGTGCAGCCGGCGATGGTCCAGTCGCTGGGGGACGCACGCAACGCCGGCGCGAGCGGTCGATCCGCCTGGGGGGCGTTCCTGCCGACGATGAGTACCAGCGCCTCGGCGTCGCGCAGCAACCAGGACCGCTTCGACCCGAATAGCACGCTGCGTTTGCCACCGGGCTATTCGTACTCGGGCGGCCTGTCGGCGAGCCTCGAGCTGTTCGACGGGTTCCGCCGGCTCGCAAACCTACGCGCCACGGGTGCGACTCAGGACGCCGCCGGCGCCGAAGTGGTGAACCAGCGCTACCAGACGACGCTCGCGACTCAGCAGGCGTTTTACACGGCGCTCGCGGACGAGGAGCTGGTGCGGGTGGCGGAGGCGCAGGTGAAGCGTGCCGAGCAGCAGCTCAAGATCTCGGTGGACAAGCTGCGCGCGGGCTCGGCGACCCGTTCGGACACACTGCGCTCCACGGTCGACCTGGGTAACGCGCGCCTGCAGCTGTTGCAGGCGAAGGCCAACCTGGCGAGCGGCCAGGCGAGCCTTGGCCGGCAGATCGGTGTGGACCAGTCGGTGCGCGCCGTCCCGGACACGGCGTTCCCCGGCCTCCCCGACACGGCGGCGCTGCGCGCGGCGCCGCTCGAATCCGCACCACAAGTGAAGCAGGCGGACGCGCAGGCGCGCGCGGCGCGGGCCCTGGTGTGGAGCGCCCGTGCGCAATACTGGCCGTCCCTGATCGTCTCGTACAGTAACAGCCGGACGGGCACGGGCACGCCGACCTTGCCGCTGTTCACCGGGTATCCGGAGACGTTCTCGTGGCGGTTTGGCCTCTCGTGGACGCTGTTCAACGGCTTCCAGCGGGAGCAATCGCAGGTTGCGGCAAGCGTGGCCCGCGACGTGGCCGACGCGCGTGCGGCGGACACTCGGCGCCAGACCAACGCCCAGCTCATACAGCAGCGCGCCGCGCTGCTCACCGCGTACGAGCAGATCGGGATTGCCGGGACCAACGTCGACGCCGCGACCGAGGACCTCCGCGTCGTGCAGGAGCGCTACCGAGTCGGCGCGGCGACGATCCTCGACCTGCTCACCTCGGAGGCGAACCTGACGCAGGCCCAGGTGAACCTGGTGCAGGCGCGCTACAACTACCTCATCGCGCGAGCCCAGCTCGAGGCGCTCGTGGGGCACGCCCTGTGACCGGCACCCAGGAGATGACGTTCCGCACCGGCGACACGCCGCTGCCGGACATCGTGATCCTGACCCACAAGCTCGCGCGCGACTACGACATGGGCGGCGAAGTGGTGCGCGCGCTGCGGGGCGTCGACTTCCAGATCCGGCGCAACGAGTTCGTGGCCATCATGGGCCCGTCCGGATCCGGCAAGTCCACCCTGATGAACCTGATCGGCTGCCTCGACACCCCGACGGGGGGGGAGTACTGGCTCAACGGCCAGAAGGTGAGCGATTTGTCGGACGACGAATTGGCCCGCATCCGCAACAAAGAGATCGGATTCGTGTTCCAGACCTTCAACCTGCTGCCGCGGGCCAACGCGCTGCACAACGTCGAGCTGCCGCTCATCTACGCCGGCAAGGCCGCCCAGGCGCGGCGCGCCCAGGCGGCTCGGGCACTGGAGCGCGTAGGGCTGGGCGATCGCATGGAACACCGCCCGAATGAGCTGTCGGGCGGCCAGCGCCAGCGCGTGGCGATCGCGCGCGCGCTCGTGAACGAGCCCTCGATCCTGCTCGCCGACGAGCCGACCGGAAACCTCGACTCCGCCACGGGCGAGGAGATCATGCGGCTCTTCGAGGAGCTGCACGACGGCGGTCAGACGATCGTCCTGGTCACCCACGAGCACGACATCGCGGCGCACGCGCGCCGCCAGATCCACCTGCGCGATGGCTTGATCGAGCGCGACGAGAGGATGGAACGGTCACCGTGACGCGATACATCTTGGCCGCACTCCCCGCGGCGCTGTTGTGCGGCGTCGCCGCCTGCAAGAAGGCCGAACCCGCCCCGTTGTACGAGAAGATCGCGGTGGAACGGCGCGACATCGTCGTCTCGGCCTCCGCCGCAGGATCGATCCAACCGATCCTCACGGTCGACGTGAAGTCCAAGGCCTCAGGCGAGATCATCGAGATGCGGGTCGAGACCGGGGAGGAAGTCCGCCCCGGCCAGCTGCTCGCGAAGATCGATCCCCGGACGCCGCGGGCGAATCTGGAGCAGGCCCAAGCCTCCCTGCAGGTGGCCGAAGCGCAGCTCGCCAACGCCAAGGCCCAGCTCGCCCGCTCGGACACGCTCTACAAGGCCCAGGCGATCACGCAGACCGAGTACGAGAACGCGAGACTCGCGTACGCCCAGGCGTACGCCCAGCTCGTGAGCGCACAGACGAACCTCCAGACCGCCAAGGACGCGATGGAAGACACTCAGGTCCGCGCGCCGCTCAAGGGCACGATCATCCAGAAGAATGTCGAACTCGGCACGGTGATCTCCAGCCCCACCAAGGACGTGGGCGGCGGCACGGTGCTCTTCAAGATGGCGAACCTCGATACTGTGCAGGTCTCGGCGCTGGTGGACGAAACCGACGTCGGCAAGGTCCAGCCCGGAATGCCGGTGTCGATGACGGTCGACGCCTTCCCCAACCGGCCGTTCGAGGGTCGCGTGCTCAAGATCGAGCCGCAGGCGCAGGTCCAGCAGAACGTCACGATGTTCCCTGTGCTCGTGAACATCTTGAACCCCGAGCATCTCCTCAAGCCGGGGATGAACACCGAGGTCGAGATCCATGTGGGCCAGCGCCAGGGCGTGCTGGCGGTCCCCAACGCCGCGCTGCGGACGCAGCGCGACGTGATGTCGGCGGCCCAGGTCCTCGGGCTCGACCCGCAACAGGTCGCCCAGCAGCTCGCTGCATCGCAAGTTCCAGGCGACTCATCCGCCGCCCGGGCGGATTCGGCGCGTGGGGGCGGGGGGGGCGGAGGGAGCGTCGGGGGCAGGGGGGGGAGCGACGGTACCAAGCTACACGCCGCGGAGGCGCCCCAACACGGCGCGGACTCGGCACGGCGCGGCGCCGGTGCGACGTTCACAACCCGCGACGGCCGCACGATCACCCTGCCGCCGGGGGTCACTGCTGAGCAGATGAGTGCCATCCGTTCGAAAATGATGAGCGGCGGCGAGCTCACCCCCGCCGAGCGAGCGGTGCTCACCCAGGTCCGGAGCCAGTTCCAGCAGGCCGGCGGCGGCCAGGGCGGCGGGCCGCGGACCGGGCGCGGCGATCCCGGTAGCTACATCGTGTTCGCGCTGCGTCAGGGGAGCCCCGCGCCCGTCCAGATCCGGACCGGGCTCACCGACCAGGACTACATCGAGGTGACGAGCGGGCTGACGGACAAGGACACGGTGCTCGTCCTCCCCTCCGCCTCGCTCGTGCAGGCGCAGCAGGACTTCCGCAACCGCTTCCAGAACATGACGGGCGGCGGGCTGCCCGGCTTGCGCCAGCAGACCCCCGTCACTCCCCCGACCACGCGGTCGGGGAGGCCGCGGTAGCGATGCTGCTCGGCGAGATCATCCAAGTCGCGCTTCAGGCGATCCGGGCCAACAAGCTCCGCTCGCTGCTCACCATGCTGGGCATCATCATCGGTGTCGGGGCGGTGATCACCATGATCGCGCTCGGTTCGGGCGCCCAGAAGGCCGTCCAGGACCGGATCCAGGCGCTCGGCCCCACCTTGCTGTCGATCTTTCCGGGCCAGAGCTTCATGCGCGGGATCGCGAGCGACGTCCGCGTGAGCCTCACGATGGATGATGACACGGCGCTCGCCCACAACGCCCGCTACGTGACCGACGTGGTCCCCGAGCTGACGCGCAACCTCCAGGTCAAACGCGGCCCTCAGAACATCAACGTCAACGTCGTGGGCACGACCCCCAACTACGTGCCCGTCCACAACTACACCATCACCGCCGGGCGCATGTTCACGCCGGGTGAGGACGAAGCCCGGCGTCGCTACGCCGTGCTCGGCTCGGCTATCCCCGACATGTTCAACGCCAACGGGGCGGCGATGATCGGCCAGGAGATCCTGATCCGCGGCATCCCCTTCGAGATCATCGGCATCCTCTCCCAGAAGGGCTCCCAGGGCTCGTTCTTCAACCCCGACGAGCAGATCCTCATCCCGCTCCAAACTGCTCGCTATCGCGTGATGGGGACGGACCGGTTGCGGTCCGTCACGGTCAACGTGCGCGACCTTCAGTCCATGAACCTGGCGATGATCGAGATCGAGCGGGTGCTGCGACGCCAGCACCACCTCCGGCCCGGGCAGGACAACGACTTCCAGATCCGCAACCAGACCGACGTCCTCGCAACCTTCGAGCAAACGACCCAGACGTTCAAGTACCTCCTGGCCGGCATCGCCGCCGTGAGCCTGCTCGTCGGCGGAATCGGCATCATGAACATCATGCTCGTCTCGGTCACTGAGCGTACCCGCGAGATCGGGGTCCGCAAGGCTTTGGGCGCGACGAAATTCAACATCCTGTTCCAGTTCCTGGTGGAAGCGCTGGTGCTGTGCCTCGCGGGCGGGACGATCGGCGTGGTGATCGGCTCGATCGGCGCCCTGGTCATTTCGAGGCTGGCGCACTGGAATACGCTGATCTCGCCGCTCGCCATCCTGCTGGCTTTCGTCTTCAGCGCCGCGGTGGGTCTGTTCTTCGGGATCTGGCCCGCTCGGCGCGCGGCGGCGCTGGATCCGATCGTCGCGCTGCGATACGAGTAAGGCATTGCGGATTGCGGATTTCGGATTGCGGAATTCGATCGACGGGCGTCGAATCGTCACCTACGAATCGTCGGCCCGACTTGCCAATCCGCAATCCACAATCCGCAATCCGCAATTTATCTTTGCTGCATGTTCGCCCTGCTGCTCATGCTCCAGTCGGGCGCTCCCGATCCGCCCACCTACGACGGCCTGAAGCAGCAGCTGGCCGTCGCGGTCCCGCGGTTCGAGACCGACGCGCGCGTCGACGGCGCACTCGACGAGGCCGTGTGGGCACGAGCCGCGCGACTGGTCGGCTTCTCGCAGTACCGGCCCGTCGACGGGCGTCCGGCCGAAGATTCGACCACAGTGCTGGTGTGGTACGCGCCCGACGCCATCTGGTTCGGCGTGCGCGCCTACGAGCCGCACGGCAAAGTGGTCCGCGCGACGCTCGCGGACCGCGACAACATCGACGCCGACGACAACATCCAGATCCTGCTCGACACTTACGACGACCACCGCCGGGCGCTGTTGTTCGCGGTGAATCCGCTGGGCGTGCAGGAGGACGGCGTGCGGAGCGAAGGGCAAGATGCGGGCGCCGCGGGCGGCGGGGCCTCGGCCACGGGGCGGTTCGACGGCGTCGTCGACCTGAGCCCCGACTTCGTCTACCAGTCGCACGGCCACCTCACCGACTGGGGGTACGAGGTCGAGGTGCGCATCCCGTTCAAGAGCCTGCGCTACCAGAGCGTCGATCCCCAGTCGTGGGGCCTCCAGGTGGTGCGCGTGGTGCAGCACTCGGGCTACGAGGACACTTGGACGCCGGTGTTCCGCGCGAGCGCGAGCTTCCTGATCCAATCCGGGCGGCTCACGGGACTCACCGCGCTGAAGCGCGGTCTCGTGGTCGATCTCACGCCGGAATTCACGTCCAAGGTGAACGGCACGCCGGCGAGCGTCGGCTACGACTACCGCGGCACTCCCGAGCTGGGCGGCAATCTGCGCTGGGGGATCACCCAGAACCTCGGCCTCGCCGCTACTGCCCACCCTGACTTCTCGCAGGTCGAGGCCGACGTGGGTCAGGTGACGGTGAACGAGCGGTTCGCGCTGTTCTACCCCGAGAAGCGACCGTTCTTCCTCGAGGGGCTCGAGCAGTTCGACACGCCGAACCGCCTGATCTACACGCGCCAGATCGCCCAGCCCGTCGCCGGTGCGAAGCTCACGGGCAAGCTGGGGGGTACGGCGGTCGCCTACCTCGGTGCGGTGGACGACCGCGGGCAGTCGCCCTCCGGGAATAATCCGGTGTTCAACTTGCTGCGGCTGCGCCGCGACCTGGGCGCTGCCTCGACGGCGGGCCTCGTATACACGGATCGGATCGACGGCGATGACTATAACCGCGTGCTCGGTGGCGACGCGATGGTGGTCTGGAAAAAAATTTGGTTCTCCCAGGCGCAGGTCGTGGGCTCGTGGACGAGCGACGGGTTGGGAGCTCGCGCGGGACAGTTCTGGGCGGTGACGTTCGCCGACCGCACCGGCCGGAACTACGGCAACCACTTCGAGCTGCTCGGCGCGAGCCCCGAGTTTGCGACACGGAGTGGCTTCGTCAACCGCGTCGGCTTCGTGCAAGCACGCGCCGCCAACCGGTTCACCTGGTACGGGAAGCCCGGCGCGCTGGTGGAGCAAGTGACCACGTTCATCGTCCTGCTGCCGCTGTGGCGCTACGACGACTTTGTCCGGCTGCGGGGAATCTTCGAGGGCGGGCCCCAGAACACGTGGATCGCGACGTTGCGAGGCGGCTGGAACGTGAACGCCGTGATCACGAACAGCGCGCAACGCTTCGACCCCGACGCCTACGCGGGCTACACCGTGAACCGCACGGTGGACACGATCCCGTTCGCGGTCCCGCACGGGCTGTACAACCTGTGGAGCATGAACGGCGGCGTAGGGACGCCGAATCGGGCCTTCACGTTCAACACGAACGTCGGCTACGGCGCGAAGGCCATCTTCGCGGAAGCGGCGGCGGGCCGTCAGTTCTTCATCCAGGCGACCGCCGGTTGGAAGCCGACGCCGGGCGTGCGGATCGAGGCGCGCTGGACCCACGTGCGACTCACCCGGGCACGGGACGGCAGTCGCTTCTCGACGGCGAATATCCCGCGCTTGAAGCTCGAGTACCAGCTGTCGCGCGCCATCTTCTTCCGGTACGTAGGCCAGTACTTCGCGCAGGACCAGGTGGCGCTCGAGGATCCTCGCACCGCGCAGCCGATCCTGGTGGGCGGGGCTCCGGCAGCGGCCGTCGTGACCAACGACTTCCGCAACGACCTGCTGTTCTCCTACAAGCCCCTGCCGGGAACGCTGGTCTTCCTGGGCTATGGCACGTCGCTCACGGAGCCCGAGGCGTTTCGATTCCAGAACCTGAGCCGCGCGTCGGACGGGTTCTTCCTGAAGGTGAGCTACCTCTTCCGGATGTAGCCCCACTACCCCCGGGCACGGGCGGCACTCATCTTGTCCGCATGACCACGCCCGCAGTCCTGGAAGCGCAGTTGGCGGCAGAGACCAGCGCCAAACAGCGCCACTACGTGCTTTCGAACACCCGGGCGCGCTGGACCTTCTTGAGCGTGGGCGTGGCGCTGCTGGCGGGCGTGCGCGTGGCGCGTCTCGTCGCCGTCTCGTGGTGGCTCATCGTCGGCTTCGCGGCCGCGTTCGCGGCCGCGACCTACGCGATGCACCGGGTCGCCCGCGACACGCCGTTCCGATCCTGGTACGCCCACCTCAATAACGCGGTCGGCGCCGCGATGATTTCGGCGGTGCTGTACGCCCTCGGGCCCAGCGGGCACGTGCTGTACGCCGCCTATCTGATCGCGCCGTTGCAGGCGGCGTGGTACCTCGGCCCCACCGAGGCGTGGCAGGCGCTGGCGCTCAACCTGACGGGCTTCGGGCTCGTCAGCGCGATCCGCGCGGCCGCGGGTGAGTGGAGCGGGAGCCTCTTTTTCCAGGAATCGCTCGCCCTGGCATTCGTCTGCGTCGCCCTTGTCCCCATGTTGACGCGGATCGTGACACGGCTGCGGACGACGCGCGCGACGCTGGCGCGGGTGGCGGGCGGCGATCTCACCGTGCAGGTGGGGGACCAGGAGCTCGACGACCTGGGTTACCTCGGGCTCAGCGTGAACCGCACCACCGCGGCGATCGCGCAGATCATCCGGCAGGTGCAACAGCAGGCCCAGGATCTCGCGGCGCTGTCACAGCAGCTCGCCGGCTCCGCTCCGCAGCTGCAGACGGCGTCGCAGCAGATCTCAGGCCTTACGCAGCAACTTTCGAGCGGCACGGCGCGGCAGCGCCAGCTCATCGGCCACGGACGCGAGGACTCCGAAGCGGCGGCGAGTATCGCGGCGCAGCTGCACGGCCGGGCTCAGGAGGCCGAGCGCCAGATCAACGCGGTGGCGCAGCAGGCGCGGCGTCATGGCGAGGAGATCGCGCGGGCGGGCGAGCTGCTCGTGAGCCTGGTCGCGCATCTGGATCAGGTGTCGCACGCCGCGGGCACCCTCGAGCAGGGGTCGCGCGAGATCGGGAAGCTCGTGGACTCGATCACCCGCATCGCGAGTCAGACCGATCTCCTCGCCTTGAACGCCGCCATCGAGGCCGCGCGGGCGGGACCGCACGGGCTCGGATTCCGAGTCGTCGCGGACGAGGTGCGCAAGCTGTCCGAGCAAAGCGCGCGCTCGGCCGAGGAGGTGCGTGCCCGGGTGCGCCAGACCCAGGGGCAGATCACCGAGGTCATCGCGGCGATGGACGAGGGCCGGCGCACCGCCCAGGGAGTGGACGCCGTCTCGAGCGCTGTGCGCCAGGCGCTCGACGCGATCTTGGCGGACTTGAACGCGACCGTGCAGGTCGCCACGGGGTTCGCCGGCGAGACCGAAGGGCAGCTGCGCCGCATGCGCGAAGTGGTGCAGCGGATGGAAGAGGTGGCCGGGATCGCGGACAGCGCCGCCCACGGCGCCGAGCAGACCTCCGCCGCGACGGAGCAGCAGATCGCCGCGCTGGGCGAGCTCACGACCACGTCGCAGCAGCTCTCGGTGGCGGCGGCCAGGCTCACCGAGACGATTCAGCGGTTCAACGTCAACGGCGCGAAGCTACCACCCCCGAAATAGCAGCTGTCGCGCGCACCAGCGTGGCTGCCACGTCGATCGCTTCTGCGTCGCTCACCCCCCGCGCCGAGCTGGGACTGCGGTCCCTCACCACCCTTCGCGCCCTACCACCCCCGCAACAGCCCCGCGTCCCCGTAATCCCACAGCACGAACCCGATGAGCCGCGGGTGGCGCGGCTCGGGGCCCACGGCGGGCAGCTCGGCGCCGAGCGAGGCGGCCACGTGGCCCAACCGGGACAGCCGAACCCACATTTGTGGATAGAGGGACAGCGTGTGCTCCCCTTCCTGCGGCACCATCCATCCGGCCTCGAGCATCGGCACGACCCGGCCGACCTCCCGCCCCACGCCCAGCCGGTAGGAGAACGCGGTGATGCCCTCGGTCTCCTCCCAGCTGGCCACGATCTCGCCTTGCACGAATAGCGCCCGACCCGGCTGCGCTCCAAAGGCGAAGAACGGCTCGATCTCCCAGTTCTCCTGACGGCCGAGCGGGGGTGTCGCCTCCAAGCCGAGGCTCGCGAGGGCGCGGCGCTCGAGGCTGTGCCACAGGTTGTACTTCACGGACGCCGTCACCCCGTCGAACGGCCGGTCGAGCGAATCGAACGCGGTGCGCGCTTCGCCCTCGAGCTGCAGCCGTTTGCCGAAGCGGCGCTCGTACACCAGCGCCTGCTCGCGCCCCGCTGCCGTGACCACCCACTCGTTCTCCGGAAACGCCTTTTCGACGAGAAAGGGCCGCGGGAAGTTGAGCTCGCCGGGCGGCCACCCGGGCTCGCCGCACAGCGAGCGGGCGTAGCGCACCACGGCGTGGATCTGCGCGGGCGTCCCGGCCTCCCCGAAGGCGGGCATATCGAGCGACAGCCCGAACGCCGCCCCACCCTGCGTCACGATGCCGATCCACCGCTGTTCCGTCTCGGCGGTGCTCGCCTTGCATTCCTGGAGGTCGGCGGGCGGCACGGCGAGACGCGTCGTCGCCGCGGCCCTGCCCCGTCCGTCGGCTCCGTGACATTTGCTGCACCAAGCCTGATACAGCGCCGCACCGTCTGAGTCGGCGGGCGCTTGGGCGGCGAGCGTGAAGAGCACGACGACGGATGGGAGGAACATGCGTTAGACCGTTCTCCTCATCAGCATCAGGCGAGTCGCGCCGCCCGCCGCAGCTCCGCCGCGCAACGACCGGCTTCCCGCGCGATGGCGTCGATCGGCGTGGTGACGAGCTCGTGCCCCAGCACCACGGCCCGACCGTCCACGAACACATCGCGCACGTCGCTCGCGCGGGCGGCGTAGACGAGGTGGGACACGGGATCCGCGCCGGCGGGCGTGACGTGCGGGTCGCGCAGGTCGATCACGATCAGGTCCGCGCGCTTGCCCACAGCGATCGAGCCGATCTCGTCCTCGAGCCCGAGCGCTCGCGCCCCGCCCAGCGTCGCGAGCTCGAGCACCGTTCCGGCGGGGAGCACGTCCGCGCCGAGCCGCGGCTTCTGAATGAGCGCGGCGAGGCGCATCTCCGCGAAGGCGTCGAGCCGGTTGTTGCACGCCGCTCCGTCCGCGCCGAGCGCCACGCGGCAGCCCGCCTCGAGCATCTCCGGCACCCTCGCCACCCCGCTGCCAAGCTTCAAATTGGACGACGGGCAGTGCACCACGTTCGTCCCTTGGCGCGCGAGCCGCGCGATCTCATGCTGGTCCACCCAGACGCAGTGCGCCAGCGCGGCGCGCTTCCCCGAGATCCCCACCGAGTCGAGGTAGGCGATCTCCTCCATCCCGGTCGTCCGCAGCACCGTCTCCCGCTCCACGATCGTCTCCGCCGCATGCGTGTGGAGCTGCGCGCCGAACAGCTCTCCCAGCTCGCTGGCCGCGCGCAGCAGCGGGCCGGAGCAGCTCGGCACGAACCGCGGCGCGAAGCAGACGCGCAGCCGACCGCCCGCCGCTCCGTGCCAGCGGCGCGCCAGGCTCTCGGCCTCCGCCAGCGCCGCGTCCGTCGACTCCGCCAGCTCGAGCGGCGCTCCCTCCGGGTGCGCGTCCATCAGGCACTTCCCCACCGCCGCCCGGAGGCCGATGCGCTCCAGCGCCCGGAAGGCCGCCTCGGTGTGACGCACCGTTTCCATGTCGAGGATCGCGGTCGTGCCCCCGAGCAGCAGCTCGGCGGCACCGAGCATGGCGGACCAGTACACGGTCTCTTCGGTGTGCGCCGCCTCGAGCGGCCAGATGCGGCGGGTGAGCCACTGCTCCAGCCGCAGATCGTCGGCCAGCCCGCGGAACAGCGTTTGGCACAAATGGATATGGGCCTGGATGAGGCCGGGGATGACGAGACAGTCACTGCAATCGCGAACCTGAAGAGCGGGGTGCTTCCCCCTTCCCGCTTCCCCCTTCCCCGGCCGTTCCCCCGGCCTTTCTACCGCCGCTATCCGCCCGCCCGCCACCACCACATCCGCCCGCACTACACGCCAACCGCCCTCGTGCAGCAGCACCTCGCCGCCCGCGAGGACCAGCTCGGGAGCCTGGGCCAGGACGGCGCTCAGGTGGTGATGCGGGGCTGCACCGCGGTCGAGTCGTCCGAGATGTCGAAGTAGGCGCGCAGCTCGTCCAGCAGGTCTTCGTCGGCGTACACGCCCGTCAGGATCCGCTCGGGACCGCCCGGATCGACGAGGAGATACCCGAAGGGATAATCGAGACCCGACAGCAGGACGGCCCGCCGCTGGCGGTTCGGCAGCGCGACATACACCGTCTCGGCGTTGGTCGCGAGCAGCCGGATCCCGTTCGTCTGAAGCGTCGCGGCGACCTGCTCGGTATAGTACTTGAGATCGTCGAAGGCCTCCGCCTGGTCGTCGGCCCCGAGGGTGTCGGCCGCGGGCAGCCAAAACAGCACCACGCTCGGCTCCGTGATGACCCGCGGCGTGCGGAGCGCGCTGTCGGTCGAGTCACGCGGCACGAACGCGGCGAGATCCACCGAATCAGCGGTGTGTGTCACCTTGCTCACACCGCGCGCCTGGCAGGCCGTGACCCATCCGAGTGCGAGCAGCATGGCGTACCTCATGAGGTGAAATATATTCGACCCATGACCGACGGCCCGCCTCTCGCACCACCCGCGGCGCCTCCCCGCGCCCCCGTCCACCGCCACCACTGGATTGTCCGCCTCACCCACTGGGCGACCCTGTTCCTGGTCGCCGGGATGATCACCAGCGGCCTGCAGATCTACGAGGCCTACGCCCGCTTCGGGAACCGCGGCGGCCCGTTCTTCCCCAGCCCCTTCGACGACAGCCGCTTCCCCCATTGGAGCCGGCTCGGCGGCTGGCTCGCGGGCGCGTTGAACTGGCACTTCGCCCTGATGTGGCCTCTCGTGACGGTGGGGCTGCTCTACCTCGGCTACCTCGTGGGCAGCGGCGAGTGGCGCGCGCTGCTGTTTCGCCCGCGCGACGTGCGCGGCGCGGTCGCAATGGCGCAATACTACCTCCACCTCCGTCTAGATCACCCGCCGCAAGGCAAGCACAATCCGCTCCAGAAGCTCGCCTACACCAGCATCTACCTCTTCGGCGCGCTCGCGGTGCTGACCGGCCTCGCCATCTACAAGCCGGTGCAGTTCGGCTGGCTGACCGCATTGCTGGGCGGGTTCCAGGCCGCACGCTACTGGCATTTCTGGATCGTGTGGATCTTCGTTGCCTTCACGATCACCCACGGGATTCTGGTGTTCGTCGTGGACCCCGCGTCGTTCCGGGCGATGCTCACCGGCCGCTATCGGGGGAGATTCCCGAGCCGTGACTGAGCGACAGATGCCGGGTCTCGACCGGCGGGCGTTCGTGAAGCTGGGCGTGGCGGGGGGCGCGGCATCGCTCGCCGCCGCATGCGGGTGGGACGGAGGCAACGCGCTGCGCCCCCGGCTGCTCGACATCAGCCGACTGAATGACTGGGTCGGCGAGAAGCTGCTGTTCTCCTCCACGCGCGTGGCCCGGACCTACTCACCGGCGGACCGGAGCGCGATGCTGCCGAGCTATTTCGTCTCCGCCACCATGCCGATGCTGGAGAACCCGAGCGCCTGGCGGCTCCGCGTGGACGGCCTCGTGCCGCAGCCCCTCGATCTCTCGCTCGACGAGCTGATGGGGATGCCGCGGGTCACTTACACGGTGAAGCATCACTGTGTCGAAGGGTGGTCGGCGGTCGCGACGTGGCACGGCGTGCCCGTGTCGGCGATCGTGCAGCGCTGCCAACCCCTCGCCGCCGCGCGGTACATCCGGTTCGTCTCGTTCGACTCCGACTACTCGAACGGCTGGGACATGGCGAGCGCGCTGCACCCGCAGACGATCCTGGCCTACGGGATGAACGACAACCCACTGCCGCCGGCCCATGGGGCGCCGCTGCGACTCTATTCGCCCACGAAGCTCGGATACAAGATGACGAAGTACCTCGTGTCGATGACGTTCATGGACCGGCGACCAGGGGGGTACTGGGAGGATCAGGGGTATCCCTGGTTTGGAGGCATCTAGCCTATCGCCGCCAGGGCGTCGTGCATTTCCCCGGCGGTCTGGTACCGGTCCCCCCGCTCCTTCGCCATCGCCTTGAGAATCACCTGGGACAGCGCCTCCGGTACGTCCGCGTTGAACTGGCGCGGATCCGGCGCCGGTTCCTCGAGATGCTTCGCGACGATGGCGTACACCGACTCCCCGTCGAACGGTACGTGGCCGGTGACGCACTCGAACAGGACCACGCCCGCGGCGTACAGGTCGCTGCGCGCGTCGAGCTCCAATCCCGACAGCTGCTCCGGCGACATGTAATCGGGCGTACCGATGGACGCTCCCTCTTGCGTCAGCCCCTTTCCCTGCGGCGCGCTCGCGAGCCGGGCGATCCCGAAGTCCATGACCTTGAGGAACCCGCTCGGCTCCACCACGATGTTCTGCGGCTTGATGTCGCGATGGATGATCCCCTGCTCGTGCGCCACCTCGAGCGCGCGGCACAACTGCTTGCCGACGGTGAGCGTGACCGGGATCGGCAGTCGGCCGCGACTCGAGATGAGCTGGTTGAGCGACGTCCCCTCGACGTACTCCATGGTGAGGTAGTACATCCCGTTCACCTCGCCCAGGTCGTAGGTGCGGACCACGTTGCGGTGGGAGATCCTGCGCGCGAGGCGGATCTCCTGCTTGAAGCGCTCCAGCGCGACGCTGTCGCCCGCGAGGATCTCCGGGCGCAGCGTCTTGATCGCCACCGGCTCCTGCAGCTGGCGGTCGAACGCGCGGTACACGACGCCCATGCCGCCCATGCCGAGCACTTCCTTCACGTCGTAGCGATTGGCGAACACGCTGCCGGGCCGCAGCACGTCGCGGCCCGACATGACCGCGGTCGGGTGGGTGGGCCCGGCGCGGGAGGCCGCCATCATGTACTCCACTAGCGCGGCCTTCTCCTTCAGGTCCTCCACGAGACGCTTGAACGCTTGCGACAGCACGCCGATCTCGTCGCCCGACGTCACGGCAATCTCGACGCTGTAGTCGCCGTCCTGGAGGCGGCGCGTCGCCAGGGCGAGCCGCCGCACCGGACCCGCGATCTGGCGCGCCAGCCCGAAGGCGATCACCAGCGCCAGTCCGATGCCGAGCCCGACCGCAACCACAGTGGTGCGCTGCAGCGCCCGGAATGCCGCGAGCTCGGCGTCCCGCGAGCGGAACGAGACGAAGCCGCCGTACACGCTGCCGCCGGCCGAACGGATCGGCCCCGCGAGGCCGATGAGGTGTTCCCCCGCCACCTGTGCGGACAGATCCACCCCCGCCGAGTCCTGCCCCAGCCGGCGCAAGGCCACGGTGTCGGCGACCAGGGCCGGCTCGATCTCCTCGCGGGGCAGCGTGCTCCCCACCACGTGCGGGCGGTCCAACGTGTCGAGGGCGAAGAAGACGACGTCCGAGCCAGTCGCCTGCTTGATCTCCTGCGCCAGCGTGTCGTTGACCTCGTACGCGGCGACGAGGCTGCCCTGCGGCGCCGCGTCCGGGGACGCCCGGAGCGGAATCGCCACAGCCATGTAGAGCTTGCGAGCGCGGTCGTCCAGCCACGCCCCGCCGGCTTGCTCTCCGGACAACGCCTGGGCGATGAGCGCGCCGCGGGAGAGATCGATGTCGAATTCTTCAGGGTAGTCAGTGCGAGCGACGAGCAACCCCCGGTCGGTCGTCACGAGCACCCACGACGCGCCCAGCAGGTGCCGGTATTCCTCGGCCTGATCGAGCACGTCGCTGCGCGACCGTTTCAGCAGGCGTTCGCGGAACTGCGGGACCTGGAGGCTCACGCCGCTCATCCCGGCGAACGCGGCGGTGCGACCCGCGAGGAACGCCTGCACGCCGCGGCGTCGGCCCACCAGGGCGCGCCGGATGGACTCGTCCGCGGTCCGATGCGCTTGCAGCGACGTCAGGCCGAACGTCACGCCGAGCACGACGACCACGAGCAGCGTCGCGGCGAGGAAGACCTTCGCCGTGAGGCCGAGCCGCGCCGGCCTAATACCGCTCGCGTCCGGCATTCGTCGGGTAGTCTTTGCCGTACTTGTTCTTGTGTGGGACCCAGCGGAAGCCGCGCGCATCGAGCTGGACTTCGAGACCGGTCACGCCCGCGGGGCCGACCGTCAGGTCGCGCGCCACCTCCGGGCTCCGCTCGTGCCAGATCCGCAGCGTGTACGGCCCGGGCGGCACGTCCTCGAGCACGAAGCTCCCGTCCCGACCCGGCTGCGTGTAATGGCGGGTCGCCATCACCTGAACGAACGCGACCATGCGAGGGTGGACGTTGCAGAACACGCGCACCAGCCCGGGCCCTGCGAAGGTCCACTCCTTCGTCTCGCCCCGGCCGTACTGGCCCAGGTCGAACTGGTTGGGCTCGCTCACCGAGAAGACGTTGTGGTCGAAGGGATCGTGGTTGGTGAACCGCACCGTGGAGCCGACGGGCACGACCACGACGCCGGGCACGTATTGCTTGTCGTTGATGGCGATCTCGGCCATCCCGGGTCGCGCCGGCCCGGGGGGCCCCGCGAGCCAGACGACGGCGGCGCCGAGATCCGGCGACGGCGTGTGGTTCCCCTTCTCCAGCATCATGATCCGGCCGGCGACGCGAGCGCCGCGCAGCTGCGCCGCACCGCCGTGGCCTAGGCCCCCCAGCCCCACCAGACACACGCCCGCGAGCAGCGCCGTCCACCGCATGCCGTGCGTTCCCTGTTGCGCCTCAGGCCGTGCAGCTTACTGTAGTCCTACCGAAACCGCCAGGAGTGCCCCGTGATGCGAGCCACCCTGTTGCTCTCGCTCGCCGCCGTCGCACCGCTCGCCGCGCAGAGCGCTCCGACCTCGAAGCGAACCGTCGAGCTGACCGGCACCGTGCTGGTCAACGGCTTCTTCAACAGCGCCCGTGTGAACAACAGCGACGTGCCGCAGTTTGCGGAGTCGCTTCCGGCGGCGGGCGCCGGCGGAGGTGCGATCCGGCAGACGCGGCTCGGTATCTCGGTGACGGAGCCCGAGGTGCTGGGCGGGACGTTCGCCGGCGAAGTAGACGCCGATTTCTTCGGCGGCCAACAACCGAGCACAGGCGGCCGCACGTTCCCGCTGCTGCGCCTGCGCCGCGCGGTCGGGACCGTCGCGTGGGCCCACGTGCAGCTGCTGTTCGGTCAGGAGTCGCCCCTGGTCGCGGAGCGCAGCCCGCGCTCCCTGGCGTCGGTCGGGTTCCCCGACTTCGCCGGCGCCGGGAATCTGTGGCTCTGGCTCCCGCAGTTCCGGGTGACCGCCGAGGCAGGGTATACGCTCCGCCTCGCAGTCCAGGCTGCCGTCCTGGCGCCGACTGCGGGCGCCGCGCAGGGCCTGTTCGCCACCCAGCCCGACTCCGCCGAGCGGAGCCGCCGTCCCTACCTGCAGAGCCGCGTGCGGCTCGGCTGGGGGCCGACCGACGACCCGAGCGAAATCGCGATCGGCGGCCATCAGGGCTGGCTCGCCTCGGGCGACAGCCTCTTCCAGTCGCAGGCCGTCACCGTCGACACGCGCGTCCGGCTCGGCGTCGTCGAGCTGATCGGCGAGGGCTTCGTCGGGAAGGCGTTGGCGGGCTTGGGCGGCGGCGGCATCGGCCAAAACCTCGGGCCGCCCCCGCAGGGCGTCCCGGTTCGCACCAAGGGTGGCTGGGGCCAGGTCAACATCCGCCTGCGGCCCGAGGTGATGTTCGGCGGCGGCTGTGGGATCGACAACCCCGACGACCGGGATCTCGAGGACGCGTTCGGGAACCCCCAGGGACGCCTCAAGAACTTCGTGTGCGAAGGGCACGTCGAAGTCCGGCCGAGGGGACCGCTCCGCTTCGCACTCGAGTTCCGGCGGTTGCGGACGACGTACCCGAGCGGAGACTTCGCCGCGAACCACTTGAACGTCGCGGCGGGATACCAGTTCTGAGCGGCTGACCCCGGGGCCCGCGCTTCTCTATAACAAATGACTACTTGTACTATATGGTTGGGACGTGCTCAGGAGGCCGGGTGGATTCCGGCAGGGGAGCGGGCGCGCGCGCCTTAGGCCGGCAGCCGCCCCTTGAGAGTCTCGGGTCGGAACGGCCCAGGCTGCGCGATCAACGCGCGCGCGTGATCGACCTGCCCCCAGGTGTTCCACAGCAGGACGCCGCGCACGCGCCCGTCCTTGAGGTAGTAGACCACACCTTCCCGAAATGGCGTCTTCCAGTCCGCCACCGTTTCCAGCCGCGAGTCCAGGTCCCCGACCGCCTCATAGCCGAGCTCGAACAGATCCGAGTAGAAAAAGGGGAGGTGAACGTAGGGCGACGCGCGCCCCGCCATGTTCTGCCCGGCGATCTTCCCCATGGTGTTGGCGTTGTCTTCGTGCTCCACGCGGATGCGGGAGCCGAGCGAAGGGGCGTGGAAGTTCGCGACGTCGCCCGCGGCGTAGACGTCGGGATGACTGGTGCGGCAGAGCTCGTCGACGACGATGCCGTTCTCCACCAGCAGCCCGGCCTGCTCCGCCAGCTCGACGCTGGGCTGGATGCCGAGGCCTGCCACGATCACGTCCGCGACGAGCTCCCCTTGCGTCGTGGTGCGCACGACGCACTTCCCGCCCCGCGTGCCGAGGCCCGCCATCCCTTCCTGTGTGCGCAGCTCGACGCCCTTCGCCCGGTAGTAGTCGACGAGGAAGCGCGAGAGGTCGGCGGGAAAGACGCGCGCGCCGGGGCCTGCCTCGGGCACGAGCATCGTCACGTCCCGGTCCTGCATCCGGAGCGCAGCTGCGACTTCGCTTCCGATGAAGCCGCCTCCGATCACCGCGAAGCGCAGGCGCTGCTCGGCGAGCCCGCGTAGGCGGCGGTAGTCGTCGAGGGTGCGGAAGTAGATCACCTGGTCCGACTGGAGCGGCAGGCGCCGCGGCGCGCCCCCGGTGGCGAGGAGCAGTTTCTTGAAACCGTACGCGGCGCCCCGGTCGTCGGTGACGGTGCGCGCCCCGAGATCGATCCCCACCGCGCGGCGTCCGAGGTGCAGCTCGCCGCCGGCCTGCGCCGCCTTGCGCCAGATACTGTCCTCCGGCTCTCCCTTCCACAGGCCCTTCGAGAGCGGTGGGCGGTTGTACGGCGGATGCGGCTCGCCGCTGATCACGCCGAGCGTGCCGGCGGGATCAGCGGCCCGGATGCCCTCCGCTGCGGCATCCGCCGCCATCCCGCCACCGACGATGACATACGTATAGTTCCGCATTCCCCGCACCGGCGCCCGTCTAACGGCAATATACGCTGTGATTACAAGCAACAGATTGGTAGATTTCAGCCGTGCACCGATCCGAGCTCGAGCGCCAGATCGCCGCCATCGCGACGCTGCATGAACCGGTCCGGAGGGGTCTTTATCTTTACGTCGCCCGCAGGCGTCGCGACGTGGGCCGGGACGAAGCGGCGCGGGCCCTGCGGATCTCGCGCGCCCTCGCCGCCTTCCATCTCGACAAGCTGGTCCGCCAGGGCCTGCTCGAGACGTCCTACCGCCGCCTGACCGGACGGCGCGGGCCGGGCGCCGGCCGGCCCGCCAAGCTGTACCGCCGGTCCGCACACCAGCTCGACCTCACGCTCCCGCGGCGGCGCTACGAGTTGGCCGGCCGGATGCTGGCGCAGGCGCTTACGGAGGCGCGATCACCCGCCGCCGTGCGGGCGCTGCGGCGCGCCGCCCGCGACGTGGGCCGCGGCCTGGGCGCGGACGCGCGCCGGGGACGGCGCGGCGCGGGAACGGCGCGCGGCCCGCTCGCCCGGCTGCTCGGCGTGCTGGAGTGGTGCGGCTTCGAGCCGGCCCGGAGCAACGGCTCCGTGCATCTCGCCAACTGTCCGTTCGCGGCTCTCGCGAACCAATCCCGCGCGCTCGTGTGCGGCATGAACCTCGCCTTGCTCGAGGGCGTGCTCCAGGGTGTGCAGGCGCGGGGCATGCGGGCCGTGCTGGACCCGCAGCCGCCGTCGTGTTGTGTGGTGTTGCGATCCGCCGGTCGGCGCTACTCGCCTTCCGAGAGCGGGCGCTGATGCTTCTCACGCCGGTGATACTGCTTGGCGTGCCGATGCACCTTGTGCGACGGCGTCTTCAGCCGCTCTTTGACGGGCGCGCGCGGGTTCGGGACGCGGACGGTGAGCTTCCGCTTCTTCCGGCTCACGACGCGAGGCGGGCGCGGATCTGTTTCGCGTGGTGCGCGCAGTGGCGGACGTGAAAGCGCAGCCACTCCGGAAGCGTCAGGTCCCCTAACGCGGGGTTCTTCACGAATAGGTCGTGACGGCGTGCGGGAAGCAGCTCCCGCTCGAGTGACAGGAAACGGGCCACGCCGTCGCGGAGCTGGCGTTCCACCCCGCGGGGGTCCGGCCGCTCGGCGGGTTGGGTCGCCGAGGGAGCGTCGCGCCCGCTCGGCATCCACCCGACCTGCAGGGCGAGGAAATACCCGAGCCGCTCACGCGCTGTGCGGCGACGCCGTCGCATCGGCGGCTTGCCGCGCCGCGCTTCGAACGTGCGGCCGCTGAGTTCGAGTGAGATCGCGAGATGGTGCACGATCTGCGCCGGGCTCCACTTTCCCGGCGGTGCCTTGTACCAGTCGGTCTCCGGGCGCCCCGCGAGCGGCCCGAGCACCACCTCCGGAACGCGGGCGAAGTCGCTCACCTGAGCACCGCCTCCGCCAGCTGGCGCGCCTGCGCCGCGGCCGGCGACCCCGGCCTGAGACGCCCCACCAGCGCGCCGGCGCTGTCCGCGACGACGAGGTCGGCCTCTCGGACCGCGGCGCTATCGGTTCGCACCGACAACGCCCACTGGTGGCTCGCCGCCACCCTCGTCAAGCGGCCCATCAGCTGGTCGATGGCCCGGGGCGGCACGTAGACGGTGACGACCGTCCCGGCATCGGCTGGCGGCGTCCGGCTGCGCGGCGGTCGCTGGCACGCCAGCCCGAGCACCGTGAGCGCGGTCGCGCACAGGCATAAGACCGTAGCTTCCATCGCTCTCATCACCAAGATTGTACGAGTGAATCTCCTGCGCCGCCACCCGATCGCGCTCGGGCTGCTCGCGCTGCTGCTCGTCTCGGCCCTCCAGCCGCTCCCGGCGCTGCTGGACGCCGTCACCGGCACGGTCCCGGCGGGTGCCGACCTAGTGCGGCCGGCCAGCTACACCGTGCTGGCGCCACTGTCGAACGTGCTCGATGCCGTGACGTTCCTGAGCCTGACGCGCGCCCGCGCGTTTCTCGTGGTGTGGGTCATCGGGCTCGGGGCGTGGGGCGCGCTGCGCCGCGGCACTCTCGGGCAGCGGCTCCGCCGTGCCGTGGTCGGACCGCTCGGGATCGTGCTCGTGGGTGTCGCGGCAGTCCTGCTGCCGCGGCCCGTGCCGTCGCTCATAGCCTCCGACTCTACGGTGACGGTGCTCGACTACCACGCTCACACGGCCGCGTCCCACGACGGCCGGCCGGGCTGGCAGGTCGAGAACCTCGCCGCCTGGCACGCCGCGCAGGGGTTCCAGGCGTCTTACGTCACGGACCACAACGTCATCTTCGACCGGGCCGTCGATGCACGGATTCGGCTGCTCCCCGGCGTCGAGTGGAGCGTCTACGCGCAGCACATCGTCGCCCTCGGCGCGGTCGCCCCGATCGACCGCCGCGTCTTTAACCGGGACACGCGCGCGCTGCTCGGGCTGTTCGCGGAGCTGCACCGGCAAGGGGCGCTCGGCCTTGCGTCGCTCCCCGAGTACTGGGCCAACCACTGGGACGATCTCGACGCCTTCGTCGCCGCCGGCGTGGACGGCTTCGAGATCGTGAACTGCGCGCCCAAGGCGATCGGGTTCCCCGCCTCCCTGCGCGCTCGCGTGTTGCAACTCGCCGCGCAACACGACCTCCTCGTCGTCGGCGCGAGCGACAACCACGGCTGGGGCAAAGTCACCTGCGTCTGGAACCTGTCGAGCCCCAGCGCGCACGGTTATGCGGCCAATCACGTGATCGCGCGCCCGATCGCCCTCGCCCAGGGCGACTGGGAGCCGTGGACCGCCGCCTACACGCAGCCGTGGCTGATGCTCCGCAGCCTCTCGTGGAGCGAGCGATCGAGCTGGATCACCTGGATCCTCGTCATCCTGATCTACCGCGCCGTGCCGCGGCGGGCGGGGGACGCGCGCGGGATCGGGATCCTCGCGCGGTCACTCCAAGTGTTCAAGGTGCGGCCGCCGCAGAGCTAGATCGTATCCCGCAGTCGTCATTACCGGATTCGATCCGAGAGTCATCCCAGGCTGAAGCCTGGGCTCGGCACAACATTGTGCTGAAGCACAACACGCTTCAGCGTTGTGCCGGCCCAGCCCACCCTTTCAGGGTGGGAACACGGCGCGGCTCAAAACACAACTTCGATCCCCAGCCGCACCAGGCGCGGCGGCCCGTATGCGAACAGGGGCTGCGCGAAGTCGCGAGCCGCCGCGAGGTACAGCGGCAGCAGCTCGCCCGCCCCGGCGACATAGCCGTCCCGGTCGAGGTCCGCCCAGTCGCGGTAGCGCGGCGACTCGTACGGGATCGGCTCCGGGTGTGCCGTATACGCGCGCTGCGCCATCGCCTGGAGTGTGGCGGCGGCGATCGTCGGCTCCCCTGTATCCCGTCGCACAGCGACGATGTTCCGGCGGTTGAGCACGTTCCGCACGTCGCAGTAGATCCCGCCGGCGCGGCCGAACAGCCTGAGCGGTCGTCGCAGCAGCAGGTCCACGGTCGACTGGGACGGGAGCCGCTCGCTGTTGGGCAGGCCCAGCAGCGTGTCGCCGGTGGCGTTAGTGCGGGTAAACGGGAGCCCCGAGCCGAAGCGCACGATGGCCGCGCCCTCGAGCCCCGCCAATGCAGACCGCAGCGGCACGCGGAGGGAGTCGGGAATCCGCGCCTGGAGAATCACGGTGAGGCTGTGCCGGCGGTCATAGTCGAGCGGAAATTCGACCCGCGCCGGATTGATCGTGTCCCCGGTGAGGGTGTCGATGCGGATCCGGCGGAGCAGCTGGTAGGCGTTCGTGGCGGTGGCGGTGGCCGACTGCAGCGTGTACGCGGCCCGCACGCCCCACCAGTCCCGCAACTCCCGCTCGAAGATCAGCTCTGCCCCTTTCACGGAGCCGAAGTCGGCGTTACCGAAGACGGCAGAGTCGGGATCCACACCGAGCGGCACCGACGCGATCAGTCCGTCCAGCCGTTTGACGTAGACGTTGACCCGGAGCGAGGTCTCGGGGGACGGGCGGTCGCGTACCGAGAACTCGTACTGCCACGCCTCCTCGAACCCGAGGTCGGGGTTGCCGCGGCGGAACCGGCCGGTGCGACTCGTGTCATCGAAGGCGGCGTCGACGAGGTACTGGAAGTCCGGCGCCTGGCTGAAGCGGCCCCAGCTCGCGACGAAGGTGGCGCCGCGGACCACGGTCGATACGGCGAACCGCGGTGACAGGCTGCGCCGCGGGCCGAGCCGCCCGCCCTGGATCCGGGCCCTCGGATCGAACTGGTCGTAGCGCAGGCCGAGCGTGACGCCGAGATCGCTCCAGCGCAGCTGCGACTCCGTATACGCCGCCGCGCTGCGCGGTGAGAAATCGGACGCCACGGCGGGCGGCACCGTGTCGCCCACGGGCAGAAACCCGACGACCCGCTCGAAGGTCTGCACCCGCTGCTCCACGACCGCCCCGCCGAAGTAGAGGTCCGCGCTCGGGCCGAGCCCGATGTCGGCATCGAGCTGCGCGCGCAGGTCGCGGAAACGATTCCAAGCCACCTCGCCGCGCGACCCGTCGCTCAGGAAGAAGGCCGGCACGCCCCACGGTGTGTTCGCCGCGAGGTCGGGCGACGCGAGGCCGGGAATCGGCGCCCGGGCGGCGACCGTGTCCCGGGCGCGGGCGATGCCCTCTCCGGCGATGTGGATGGATCGCCCGGTGAACGCGCCGAACCGGTACTGCACCGGATCGGCGAGCGTCCCCCGCAGGAACTCGCGCGCGAAGTAGCCCGCCCGGAGATCGAGCAACAGCGGCCGCGCCACACGGGGGCCCGCCACGTGCTGCCAATGAGCGCTCGCCAGCGTCCCCGTGACTCGGACGCCTGGAGCGAACTGGTCGTCGTACTTGAACGCCGGGTCGTACAGCAGGCGCTGCTCGAGCGAGCGCAGCGCAAAGAACCGCAGCGTCTCGCGACTCCCGATCGGAACCGTGAGCTTGCCAGCGGCGTCGTAGGTCTCGCCGCTGTTGTGGGGGAGGATCCACGGGCGCCCGCTGCGGGGATCGCGCGCCTCGAGGGGGGCGGGGGCGTTCACCGGATCGGCGTCGAGCCGCCCCGTCGCATCCAGCACGGCTAGCAGGCGGATGCCGCGACCGAGTGGCCCATCCGCCTCCGCCACGGCTCGGTCGAGACCGTAGTCCCAGCCATCGGGAGCCGGGCGGTCGGTCTCGTAGGCGGCGCGGCCCCGCCACCGGTCCCCCCCATCCTTGGTCACGACATTGATCAGGCCCGAGAGGGCCTGCCCGTAGCGGGCCGAGAAGCCGTTGGTGACGAGCGTGGCCTCTTCGAGGAGATCCGGCGGCAGCCGCACGCCGAGCGGCCCGGTGGAGGCGTCGAGCTGGTTCTTCATCCCCAGGCCGTCGAGGATGAACGCTTGCTCCCCCAGTCTGCCCCCGCGGTAGCTCGCGCCCACGCTCCCCGCCGAGAGGGCGATCCCCTCGTCCACGCTCGAGACGGGAAGCCGCCGGAGCTCCGCACCCGAGATCCGCTGCGTCGTGGCCGTGGCCAGCGGGTCGAGTACCACGTCGGGCCGCGCCTGCACGGTCACGGGCGGCACCGCGACCGCCTGCGGCTGGAGCGCGAAGTCGACCGTGACGGTCGCCCCGGCCTGCACCAGCGCGCTGTCGCGCGCGGCGGGCTGATACCCGATCTGCGATGCCCTGACCCGGTGCCAACCGCTCCGCACTTCGCGGATGCGGTAGGCGCCGCTAGCATCGGTCACCGCTCCCCGCGGGCCGCTGTCGACGGTCACGAGGACGTGCTCGAGCGGCTGGTTGCTCACGGCGTCCCGCACGTGCCCGGCGATCGCACCGCCAGTCTGCGCGGCGAGGCGGGCTGCCGCGAAGACCAGTAGCGCGGGCAGGAGGGCGCGCCGCGTCACGGCAGGTCGAACTCCCACAGGTCCGCGCTCCGGCCCGTTATGGCTTCGGCCACCAGCCGCGTCCCCGAGGGAGACAGCGCAGGCCGACGGAACGGTTGCGCGGCGGCGGACAGCGTGGAATCGACGCCGGAGGAGAGGTCCAGGAGATGCAGCGTTCCACCGCCGTCCCGCTGCACCATGTAGCCGAGGACGGAGTCGAATGCGAACTGCACGTTGCCCCCGACCACGGCCACGAGGCGGCGCCCGGCAACCTGCACGTCCCGCGCGATCCCGGCGGCGCCGAAGTCGTGTACCACGGAATCGGCGCCCGAGGAGAGCACGCGACGGAACACCCGCGAGTCGCCGCCCAGCGTGTAGTAGATCACATCGGGGCTCTCCCCGGTCCCGAGCGAGGACGCATTCTGCGTGCCCGGCAGCACCACCGGCGACGGCGCGGTCGCCCGCAGGTCGAGCGTGGCGAGCTCCACGCCCGTGCGCACGGTGTCGAGCGCGCAGCCCCGACACGGGGCCACGTAGCCCACGCGTTGCACGACGTACACCAGCGCGTCGGAACCGAGCCAGCGCAGCTGCGCCACCTGACGGAACGCCTGGTCCGAGCCGAGATACGGCAGCGTCACGACCACCCGCTCCGCCGTAAGCGCCGGCGGTGTCGCGAGCACCAGCGCGCCGGCCAGCGGGGCGACGTCTCCAATGCGCGAGCTCATCGCCACGTAGGCGATCCGACCCGCCGCATCGATGGCGGGCTCCGTCCAGGCATCGGTCGAGTCGTCCGCCGCGGGAATGCGGTCGCATAGCGTGCGTGCGATCCGGCCTCCGTCCGGCGGCAGCAGCGCGAGACAGCGATCACGGTCGGCGCGATCGGCGCGCTCGAAGGAGTACCAGAACCCGGACTCGTCGGGGAGCCAGGCGGGCGCGCGATCGTCGCCGAGGTTGAACGTGACGCGTCGCGGCGACCCCGCGCCGAACGGCTGATCCGACCCCGTGTCCCGTGGAGCGAACGGGGCCGTGTGCTCGCAGCCGGCAAGGGCGAGCATGAGCGCGACCGCAGCGGTGAAGCGGCGCATGTGGCGGGAGGAATTGTACGTAGAAACCGCGTGACAAGAAACCGGATGGCCCGTATCGTTGGCGCGAGGAGACCGATGCCGGAACTGCGCCTGCTCCGACCCGGCGACGAGGGCGCGCTCGAGACATTCCTCGCGCGCCACGCGAACAGCTCGATGTTCCTGCGATCGAACGCGCGCGCGGCCGGGCTCGTCGATCGCGGCGCGCCGGGACAGGCGACGTACGTGGCGGCGCTCGAAGGCGGCGAGATCGTGGGGGTCGCGGCGCACTGCTGGAACGGCATGGTGCTGGTGCAGGCGCCGGCGCACGTGGCGGTCCTGGCCCGCGAGGCGGTACGACGCTCCGGCCGCGCGGTCGCCGGCTTCTCGGGCCCGTGGGAACAGGTCGCGGCCGCGCGCCACGGGCTGGGACTCGAGGACAGAGGCGCGGGCAAAGACAGCCGCGAGGACCTCTACGCGCTCGACCTGCGGCAGCTCGTCGTGCCGCCGGCGCTCGCGGCGGGGCAGGTCCGCTGCCGGCATCCCGAGCCGGCGGAGCTCGACTTGGTGGTGCGGTGGCGCGTCGCCTTCTCGCTCGAGGCGTTGAGCGCCACCGACGCTCCCGCGCTCGAGACCGCGGGCCGGGCAGATGTGCTGCTACTCGAGGAGCGGGGCGCGGGTTGGCTGCTGCTCGACGGGGCGACGCCGGTGGCGTACTCGGCGTTCAATGCGATGCTGCCGGAGATCGTGCAGATCGGCGGCGTCTGGACGCCGCCCGCGCTCAGGGGGCGCGGCTACGCCCGCGCCGTGGTCGCGGGCTCCCTGGTCGCCGCGCGCAAGCGGGGCGTGCAGCACGCCGTGTTGTTCGCCGACCCGCTCAACCCTGCGGCAAAGCGCGCCTATCTATCGCTCGGGTTCCGGATCGTGGGGGACTACGGGCTGGTGCTGTTCCCACGCTGAAGCGTGGGCTCGGCCAGCACTGTGCTGAAGCACCCTACGCTTCAGCGTTGTGCCTTGCCGAGCCCATCCTTCAGGATTGGGAACCACGGGCGTCGAGCTCCTCTCGTCAGCGCGCTCTCAAACCACCGCGGACAGGTTCAGCATCGCGCGCCAAGCGCGGAACACCTCGCGGTAGTCCTGGTGCGTGTACGCCACGGTGCGGCCGCCGGTCCGCGTCGCCCCCGGGCACAGCTCCGCCATGTCCGCGTGGATCGTCAGGGCGAAGTCCACCTCCACGGAGATCGGGGGCGTGAGCACGAAGGGCGTGTGACTCCGTCGGAGCGCCCCGGTGACCCCGTCCCGGATCATCCGACAAGCGACCGCCGGCGCGACGCTTTGTGCCGCGTGACGGCTGACCGCCTCCTTCACCACGACGGCGGCCACGTGGTCGCCCAACAGCTCCCGCGCCTCGGCGACGAGCGCGGAGTCGCCGCTCACGAGCGCCACGGGCACGCCGGCGACACCGGCAAACGCCGCGTTGATGCCGAGCTCGCCGACCGGACGCCCGTTGAGGCGCACGTCGTGGATGCGGTCGGCGTAGGTGTGGTCGAGGATCGCGTGGCGCGTGCCGGCGCGGGCGTGGTAGCCGATGAACAGCGCCGCGTCGAAGCCGCCGTCTATCCCCTCCACCATGGACTGCGGCTTGGGGTCGCCTGACAGGAGCTCGGCCGCCTGATGCAGCTCTTCGGCGAGCAGGTTGCGCATGAACCAGTGGCTGTCGTTCACCACGAGCTTGGTGGCCCCGGCTGCCAGCGCTCCCTCGATGGCGGCGTTCGCCTCCGCCGTCATGAGCCGCCGGAAGCGGGCGTACTCGGCGGCGCAGGCGGGATTGGTCGGGTCGGTCTGGGACTCGTGCACGACGCCGGCCACACCTTCCATGTCGACGGAGATGTAAACGCGCATGGGTGACTCTCCGGGAAGGCGTGGTCGACCGATGAAGGCATCCCCAAGAACCTATCTCCTCACCGGGCACTCCGTTACCTCCGCGTGACTTTGCATTACAAAGTACTTGACGCAGAAGGCTCCGGTGAGTTACATTGGCACCCATGGCCTCGCCCCGTCCCCTGCATGACCGCGCCCTCGACAACCTGCGCTACATCCGCCAGACGATGGAGCGCGCGGGCTCGTTCACGGCGGTGCCCGGGTGGGGCCAGATCGCGGTCGGGGCGACCGCGCTCGCCGCCGCGTGGGTCGCGGCCCGACAGCCGACGCCCGAGCTGTGGCTCGCCACCTGGCTGGGCGAAGCCATCGTGGCGCTCGCGATCGGCGGGTGGACGATGGTGCGCAAAGCCTACGCAGTGGACGACCCCATCCTGTCGGGACCAGGCCGCCGCTTCTGGCTCAGCTTCCTCACGCCGATGGCCGTGGGAGGCCTGCTGACGGTGGTGCTGTACCGCGCTGGTCTGTGGCACGCGCTGCCCGGGACGTGGCTGCTGCTGTACGGCACGGGGTTCGTGACGGGCGGTGCGTTCTCGGTACGGGTCGTGCCGGTGATGGGGCTGTGCTTCATGATCGTCGGCGCCGTGGCCCTGCTCGGACCGCCCGCCTGGGGAAGCTGGTGTTTGGCGGCCGGATTCGGCGGCCTGCACATCGCATTCGGTGGGATCATCGCACGGAGGTACGGTGGCTAAATCGGGAGCGGTACGAAAGACGGACACGGTCGCGCCGCCGCTGCGGGGCGAGCGCGCGCTGCGCGCCGCCGAGCTGGACCGCCTGATCCACGAGCGAGTGCGCCTCGGCATCGTGAGTGCGCTGGCGGTGAACGACGCGTTGACGTTCAACGAGCTGAAAGCCCTCCTCAAGACGACGGATGGCAATCTGAGCGTGCACGCACGCAAGCTCGAGCAGGCGCAGTACATCACCTGTAGCAAATCGTTCGCGGGTCGGATCCCCAAGACGGAGTACCGGTTGACGGCGTCGGGCCGCCGCGCGCTGGAGCGCTACCTCGACCACATGGAAGCCCTGATCCGCGCGACCCGCCAGGGGTGACGGCATCTTTTTTTTGAGGTGAGACTTTATGGTGCAAAGTACTTCTGTTCACGTCGCGATCATCATGGACGGCAACGGGCGGTGGGCGGCCCGCCGGGGCCTCCCCCGCCCTGCCGGCCACCGGGCGGGCGCCGACGCGGTCCGCCGGGTGGTGGAAGCAGCCCCCGACCAGGGCGTCGCCGCGCTCACGTTGTACGCCTTCTCCGCCGACAATTGGAAACGCCCCCCCACCGAGGTGGCGGCGCTGATGCGGTTGTTCGCCCGCCACCTGCGCACCGAAACGGCCCGGCTCGTCGCGAACGGCGTCCGCCTCGAAGTGGTCGGCCGGCGGGACCGACTCCCCGCCCCGCTCGTCACCGCCATCCGGGCCGCCGAGCTCGCGACCGGCGGCGGGACCGCGCTCCGGCTCCGCCTCGCTGTGGATTACTCGGCGCGCGCCGCGATCCCCGCCGGCCAGCTCCTCCCCGACGTGGACCTGTTGATCCGAACCGGCGGCGAGCAGCGGCTCTCCGACTTCCTGCTGTGGGAATGCGCCTACGCGGAGCTGTACTTCACCGAGACGATGTGGCCCGATTTCGAGGCGCGCGACTTGGCTGACGCGCTCCGCGCTTTCCGCGCGCGGCAGCGGCGGTTCGGCGGCCTACCGGAAGCGGCAGCGGGATGAGCGCGCTGAGCGACAAGACGCGGCTGGGCCTGCAGGTCCTGGGCGCAAGCGCCGCGCTGGGGATTGCGGGCGATGGTCTGCTGCGCGCCGTCCCCTGGGGTCTGAACGCGTTCCTCTGCACGGCCGCCCTCGTGGCGGCGACCGCGGTCATTGTGCGTCGCCAGCGCATCCCCGTGAGCGGCGACGCACCGTGGCTTGCCGTGACCGCATTGCTACTTGCCTCGAACTTCCTGGCGCGGGACTCGGGCGCGCTCCGGGCGTTCGACGCAGTGGGGCTCGTGATCGTCGGCTCGCTCGCCTGCTTCAGCCTGCGCGGCGTTGCGCTGCGTGGTCGCTCCGCCTGGGATTACCTGCTCGGTGGGGTCGGCGCCGCCGCCTGCACGTGTTTGGGTGTGTGGCCGCTCCTGGCACGGGACGTCCGGTGGAGCGAGCTGCCGAGTGGCGGCGCGCTGCGGCGGGTGCGCGGGGCCAGCCTCGGCGCGCTGCTCGCGTTCCCCCTGCTCCTCGTCTTCGGGGGCCTGTTCGCGTCCGCTGACCCCGTGTTTCACAACGTGGTGACGGGCGTCCTCGACGTCGACTTCGCAGCGGTCGCGTCACATACCTTTCTCATCGTGGTTGGAGCGGCGCTCGCCGCCGGGTACCTGTGGGGAGCCTTGATCCGGCGGACCTCCCCACTCGGGGTGGTGGACGTCCAGGACCTGTCGCTCGGCATCGTCCCCGTCGGCACGGCGCTCGGCCTGCTCGATCTGCTGTTCCTCGTGTTTGTGGTCGTCCAGCTTCGCTACTTCTTCGGCGGTACCGAGCTGATTCTGCGCACCACGGACCTCACATATGCCGAGTACGCGCGACGCGGGTTCTTCGAGCTGGTCACCGCCAGCGCCCTGGTCCTCCCCGTCCTGCTCGGCAGCGACTGGGCGCTCCGCAACGAGCCGCGCGAGCACCAGCGGACCTTCCGCTACCTCGCGGGGCTGCTCCTCGTCCTGTTGGCCGTGGTGATGGCGTCCGCGCTGCGGCGGGTGTGGCTCTATGTGAACGAGTTCGGGCTGTCAGAGATCCGGCTGTACGCCACCGCCTTCATGGTGTACCTCGCAGCCGTCTTCGTGTGGTTCGGCTGGACGGTGCTGCGGGAGCAGCGAAGGCGCTTCGCCGTTGGCGCGCTCGTCCAGGGATTCGCGGTGCTGGGCGGATTGCACCTGCTCAACCCCGACGCCCTCATCGTCCGCACCAATATCGACCGCCCGGCGGTCCACCACCCCTTTGACGCAGGGTACGCGGCCTCGCTGAGCGCCGACGCCGTACCCGATCTGCTGGCGGCCTTGCCGCGCCTCGAGGACACGGAGCGGTGTCGGGCCGCGCGGGGGCTGCTTTCACGCTGGACCGCGGGAGGCGCGCGCGCCGTCGAGGACGGCTGGCGAAACTGGAACCTGGCCCGCGCCCAGGCCCGGCGCGCGGTGCGCGAGCACGCCGCAAGCCTCACCGCGCTCACCTGCAAGGAGTCGCCGCGATGATCACCGACGGCCTGAACCCGCTCACCTTCCTGACGTTCGTCGCGTTGGTCCTCGGATCCGGCGCGGCCACGCTGCTCGTCGTGTTCTCCCTCATCCTCAAGCGCCCCGAGCACAGGGCACGTTCTACCTCGTGAACCGTGAAGGTCCGCTTCGACGAGACGACGATCTCCTCCCATCGCGGCATGGCGCCCCTGACGCCCAACAGCCGCTACGTCGCTATCGTGGATGGCCAGGGGCGGCGCTACGAAGCGCCCACCGATGCCCTGCAACGCCAACTCGTACCGGGTGAGTCGTACACGACGGATCTCGTCTTTGACCTGCCCCCCGACGCCAGCGACTTGCGCCTCATCCTCGCGAACCACGACGTGGAGACTCCGTTCATCATCGGGCACGAGAACAGCTTCTTTCACGGGACGACGACGTTCCGACTGGACCGATACCTGTAGACCGACGGCTCGGCAAGCGGCTAATTTGGAGCGCATGGGCCTCCCGATCGTCCAGGTAGACGCGTTCACGAGCAAGCCGTACGCCGGCAACCCGGCGGCGGTGTGCGTGCTCCCGGCGGCGCGCGACGAGCGCTGGATGCAAGACGTCGCCCGGGAGATGAATCTCTCCGAAACGGCGTTTCTGCTCGCCGAAAACAGCGGCTACCGGCTGCGCTGGTTCACCCCCGCCGTCGAGGTGGCGCTGTGCGGTCATGCCACGCTTGCCAGCGCACACGTCTTGTGGCAGGAGGGGCACCTCGCCGCCGGAGCGGCGGCCCGCTTCCACACCCAGAGCGGCCTGCTCACCGCCGAGCAACGGGGCGACTGGATCGAGCTCGACCTCCCCGCCACGGCCGCGGTCCCCACCCCACCGCCCGCGGGGCTCTGCGAGGCCCTCGGCGTGACCCCGCGCTGGACCGGTCGAAGCAAGTTTGACTACTTGCTCGAACTCGACTCCGAACAGATCGTCCGCTCACTCGCGCCCGACTTCACCGCGCTGCAGCGGGTCGAGGCACGCGGCGTCATCGTCACGAGCCGGGCGGCCACCCCGGGCTACGACTTCGTCTCGCGCTTCTTCGCGCCCCGCGCGGGCGTGAACGAGGATCCGGTGACGGGGTCGGCCCACTGCGCGCTGGCGCCGTTCTGGAGTGAGCACCTGCACCGGACTGAGATGACCGCGTATCAAGCATCGCCCCGCGGCGGCGTGGTCCGCGTGCGGCTGGCCGGCGATCGCGTCGTGCTGGGCGGGCAGGCGGTGACGGTACTGCGGGGAGAGCTGGTGTGACTGATAGCTGACGGCTGAAGGCGTAGTTATCGTTCCGCTCCAGTGACAACTTCGTCGGCACCCCACAGCGCTCCCCGCGCCACTCGCCTCGCCGGTTACCTCCTCGCCCTCGCCGCGGGGGCGACGTGGGGCACCACCGGCCCGCTCTCCACGGGACTGTACCGGCTCATGCCCGCGACCAGCATCGGGTTCTGGCGGGTGCTCATGGGCACGGTGTGTCTCGCGCTCTGGGGCCTCGGCTTCCGACGTGAGCTGTTCCGCGTGGACGCGCGCGGCTGGCTGCTCGTGGGCGTGGGCGGTGGGCTGCTCGTCGCGTTGTTCGAGATCGCCTACCAGTTCGCGATCGCGGGCGCGGGCGTGGCCGGCGCCGCGGCCATGCTCTACACCGCCCCCGTGATCGTCGCCGTGCTGGCGCGCGTGCTGCTTCAGGAAGCGCTCACGACGACGCGCGTCCTGCTGGCGCTGCTCGTGATGGCGGGCGTCGCCCTCACGGTCACCGGCGGCAGCAACGCCGGGGCGGAAGCGGCCCGGCTTGGGATCGGGGCGGGCATCGCGGGCGGTCTGTTGTCCGCGCTCAGCTACGCATTGACGACGCTCCTGGCCCGCTTCGCCGTGCCGCGCTACGGGGCCGTCCGGGTGCTGTTCCTCGAGGCGTTGGGCGGCATCCTGATCCTGGGCTTCGTGCTCACGCTGTCGGGGCACGCGCCGATGCCGCCGCCTTCGGCGGCCGCCTGGCGCGGCCTGGCTGCCCTGACTGCCGGGTCCGTACTGGCCGCGAACTTTCTGTTCTTCGCCGCGGTCAAGGGGATCGAGGCGGCGCCCGCGGCCGTCGCCGCGACGATCGAGCCTGTGGTGGGCACCCTGCTCGCTCTACTGCTGTTCAACCAACGGCTGAGCGCATTGGGCTCGCTCGGGTTGCTCATGGTGGTGGGCGGAGTGGCAACTGGCTATCTCACGGAAGCGAAAGGGGAAGACCATCGATGCTGACTATTGTGCTCGTCGTCACGGCGCTCCAGCAGCCCGCCCCCGCCCCCGCCCCCGCCCCCGCCCGCACTGCGGCTCCGGCGCTTCCCATCCAGGTGGGCGACACGTCTCCGTTTCGCCGGCTCGCATTGCCGACGCCGACCCTGATCCGCGAAGGCTCGGGCCGGCCGGGGCCGCGCTACTGGCAACAGCGCGCCGATTACACGATCCACGCCTCGCTCGACACCACCACGCACACGATCCAAGGCAGCGAGACGATCCGCTACACCAACAACTCGCCCGACACACTGACCTACCTCTGGCTGCAGCTCGACCAGAACATTTATCGGGCGACGAGCCGCGGCGCCGCGACCAATCCGACCGACGCCCGCTTCGCAGGCCGCGGATTCGAGGGCGGCTACACAATCCAGTACATCCGCGCGGTCCGGCGAGCGGGCCAGGCGGCCGGCAGGATCCCGCTCGCGACCACCGACAATGGCACGGTGCTGCGGGTCGACCTCGACCGACCCCTCATCCCGGGCGGGCGGGCGGAGCTCGAGCTGGCATACCGCTTCGAGGTGCCCGAGCACGGCTCGGACCGCATGGGCCGCGAGCAGTTCCCCGGCGGCTGGCTGTACGAAGTGGCCGAGTGGTATCCCCGGCTCGCCGTCTATGACGACGTGCGCGGCTGGAACACCGAGCAGTATCTCGGCCAGGGCGAGTTCTACCTCGAGTACGGCGACTTCGACGTCGCGCTCACCGTGCCGCGCAGCTTCGTGGTCGCGGCGACGGGGACGCTGCTCAACCCGCTCGAGGTGCTGACCGCTCCCCAGCGCGCCCGGCTCGCGCAAGCCCTCAAGTCGGACACGACGGTCGCGGTGATCGCGAAGACCGAGGTGGGGCAGACGTTCACCCGGCCAGCCGGCGCGGGCTCGACCCTCACATGGCACTACAGCGCCAAGAACGTGCGTGACGTGGCCTGGGCGGCGGCGCCAAACTTCATCTGGGACGCGAGCGGCTACGCCGGCGTCTTGATCCAGTCGCTCTACCCGCCCGAGGCGAACGCCGGCTGGGCGCGCTCGACGGAGTATGCCCGCCATTCGATCAAGCATTACTCCGAGAAGTGGCTCCGCTACCCCTACCCCACCGCCATCAACATCGGCGGGCCGGTGGGCGGCATGGAGTATCCGATGATCGTGTTTTGCGGGCACCGCGCGGGCGACCGCAACCTGTTCGGCGTGACCACTCACGAGCTCGGCCACGAGTGGTTCCCGATGATCGTGGGCTCCAACGAACGGCTGTACGCCTGGATGGACGAGGGGTTCAACAGCTTTATCAACATCTACTCCGGGCTGGCGTTCTACCACGACACCGTACCGGCGGGCCGGGGAAGCGCAGCCCAGTGGGCCGCGCAGGCCGCGGCGGGACGCGATCAGCCGCCCATCCTCGCCGCCGACCGCGTGAATGCGGGGTTGCTGGGCAACGTCGAGTACTTCAAGCCAGCCACCGGGCTCTACCTGCTGCGCCAGCACATCATCGGCGACACGACGCGGTTCGACGCGGCGTTCCGCGAGTACATCCGCCGCTGGGCGCACAAGCACCCGACCCCCGCCGATTTCTTCCGCTCGATGGAGGACGCGCTGGGCGAGGATCTGTCGTGGTTCTGGCGCGGCTGGTTCTACCGCACCGACGTCGTCGATCTCGCTGTCGACTCGGTGCGGGTGCGGCAGGACTCGAGTGGAGGCACCACAAGGGTTTTTCTGTCGAGCCCCGGCGCGCTGCCGATGCCGGTCGACCTCCGAGTCACGCTCGCGAACGGCAACGCCGAGGACGTTCGCCTGCCGGTCGAGATCTGGTGGCTCGGCAACCACTACGTCTACGAGCGGAAGTTCGCGGCCGAGGTGGCCAAGGTCGAAATCGATCACGGGCAGAACTTCCCGGACGTGCGGCGGGAGAATAACGTTTGGGTGAAGCAGTAGTCGTCAGCGATCAGCCGTCGGCCATCAGCGGGCAGCGCGGTCGTTCGCTGACCGCTGACCACTGATCGCTGACATCATCAGCTCCAGCACCACCAGGAACACCCCGCCCCACACGAGGCCCGGCAGGTCGTTCAGATCGCGCCCGTACCGGAGCCACAGCCAGCGCGCGACCAGGTAGCACCACAGCCCACCGGCGAACCAACCGGCGAGGCGCACCAGCCGCCCCGGACCGGTCTCGATGCCCGGGAGCGCGCGCAGGAAAGCCTCGATGTAGTGACCGAAGAAGGTGAAACAGAAGGCCAGGGTGAAGACGTCGAAGAAATCTGAGCCGAGCGACCCGTGACGCGGCAGCGCGACGAGTAGGGCGAGCGCAAGCACCAGGGCAGCGAGCGTCGTGCGTGTCAGCGCCCGCATGAAGGGCGTGCGCACTAGCGCGCTCCGGTGGCCCGCGCGCCCGGCTTCAGGTACTGGTCGAGCCAGTCGAGGACCGTGCCCCACCACACCCGGCGGTTGCGGGGCTTCAGCACCCAGTGACCTTCGTCCGGGAAATACAGGAACTTGGCCGGCACCCCTTTCACCTTGAGTGCCGTGAACGCCTGGTAGCCCTCCGACAGGTCCACCCGGTAATCGAGCTGCGAATGGACGATGAGCATCGGCGTCTTCCAGTTCTGCACGAAGTTGAGCGGCGACCACTTCTCGTACAGCGCGCGGTTGGCGTAGGGCGTACCACCGAACTCCCAGTCCACGAACCACAGCTCCTCGGTCGACCCGGCCATGCTCACGGGATGGAACACACCGTCGTGGTCCACCAGCACTTTGAACCGGTCGGTGTGGCCCGCGATCCAGTAGATCATGTAGCCGCCGTAAGACGCACCCGCGGCGCCCATGCGGGTCGAATCGACGTAGGGGAGCCGCGCCACGACGTCGAGGCCCTTCATCACGTCCTCGAACGGGTAGTCGCCCCAATGCTGGGAGATCGCGTCCGTGAACTTCTGGCCGTAGCCGGTCGAGCCGTGGAAGTTAACGGCCGCCACGACGTAGCCGCGCGCGGCGAACATCGCGTAGTTCCAGCGCGCGCCCCAGTAGTCGGTCCACGCCCCCTGCGGGCCGCCGTGGACCAGGTAGACGAGGGGATACTTCTTGGCGGGGTCGAACCCGGGCGGTTTCAAGATCCAGCCGAATACCGAGTCGCCGAGCGCGCCCACGAACCCATATTCTTCGAGGGGCTTGAGATCCAGCGCCGCGACGCCTGAGTCGTTGTGGTGCGTGAGCTGCCGGCCCGACGCCCACACTTCGGCCGGCTGCGTGTTGCTCTGGTGCAGGTACACCACGGTCTTGCCGTCGGGCGTGAGGCCCGGGTTCGTATTGACCCCTGAGTTCCCGACCACGACGGCACGATGGAACGAGGGCACGTCGATCCGGTACAGGTTGTCCCGCCCCCGCTCCTCCACGACTGCGTAGACGCACTTGGAGTCGGGACACCAAGTGTAGGAGCCGACTGAGAGGGTCCAGCCCCGGGTCGTCTCGACCACGGTCCCAGCTTCGGTCCTTCCGTCCTTCCGCCCCACGAGCATGAGCCGCACTCTGTCCGCTTCGAACCCGGGTCGCTCCATCGACAGGTACGCGAGCCACCGCCCATCCGCAGAGTAGCGCGGTGTGTTGTCCGCCCCTCGGCTCGTCGTAAGCGGGCGCAGGCCGGGGCCGTCGGGACTCGCCAGATAGATATCGACGTTCGTGTTGTCCGCGACTGTCGAGTCGCCGTGCATCGCGAAGGCTATCTCCTTACCGTCGGGGGACACGGCCACGTCGCCGTCGCCCCCGGTCGCGATGGTGGGGACGTCGTGATCGATCGGGGTGATGTCCTTAGCGCCCCCGCCCCCCCCGTTGTCGGCCAGCGTCACGCGGAACAAGTGCTGCCTCTTCCCGGCCCGCCAGTCGTCCCAGTGGCGCCATAGCAGGCCCGTCCAGAGGCGCGCGTCCGTGGGGTAGTCGCCGTTGCGCCGGTCGATCTCCTGCTCGGCGGGCCACTTGAGGTCGCTCGTCACGATCAGCCCCCGGCCGTCGGGGAGCCACACAGGATCGGAGACTCCGTCCGGCAGATTCGTCACCCGTCGGGCTTCCCCGCCCGCGATCGGCAGCACCCAGAGCTGGGGGCCGTTCTGACGCGTGGAGACGAACGCCAGCGTGGCGCCGTCGGGCGACCAGCGCGGTTGGCGGTCGGAGCCCGGACCCTCGGTGAGCCGGCGGGTCTGCCCGGTCGCCACGTCCGCGAGCCATACCCGCGCCGTGCCGCGGTTGTCCTTGAGCGAGTATTCGGTCACGGTGTACGCGACCCACTTGCCGTCGGGGGAGAGCTGGGGATCGCTCACCGCCTTCATAGCGATGTAGTCGTCGAATGTGATCGCGCGCTTTTGGGCGGAAAGACCTGGAAAGGGAACAAGGGAAAGGGGAAAAGTGAGCGCCACGACCGTGACGAATCGTTTCATGCTAGTAGTCCGGATGGGTGAGGATGGCCTTCACCAGGTCGTCGAACACGCGCGACTCCGGCGTCACCGCCCCGCTCGGGTCGGTATGGACGTTCCAGGCGCACAACTCGTTCAGCGCGGTGGCCTCTTCGTAGGTGAGGTGGAGCACGTAGCCCCCCCCCGCTCCCTCCCCCTCACCGCCGCCCGAGCGCCTGGCGCCGGCCAACACCTGCTTGAGAACGTCGGGGAGGTGCCGCGCGCCCCGCACGGCGTCGAACTGCTCGCGGGTGACTGCGAGATCCATGGCTCCCTTGCTTTGGCGGGCCGGGGGCGAAATCTTGTCCGATCGACCTCCGCCCGCAAGGAACCGCGATGCCGCACACCGAGTTCATCGCCACCGCGTTCCACGTCCCCGATCGCGTCGTCACCAACGACGAGCTGTCGCGGATGATGGACACGTCCGACGAGTGGATCACGCAACGCTCGGGCATTCGGACGCGACACTGGGTCTCGGACGGCGAGACCGGAGCCAGCCTGGCGCGCGCGGCCACGCTGAAGGCGCTCGCCCGGGCTTCGCTCCAGCCCTCCGACCTCGATTGCATCGTGTATTGCACCTGCACCCCCGACCACTTCGAGCCCGGCAACGGCGTGTTCCTCGAGCGCGAGCTCGGCCTCACCGACATCCCGGCCATCGACGTGCGGAACCAGTGCTCGGGCTTCATCTATGGCCTCTCGGTCGCCGACGCCTGGATCCGCACGGGCCAATACCGTCGCGTGCTCCTGGTCGGCGCCGAGGTGCACTCGCGCGGGCTCGACAAGACGACCCGCGGCCGGGACACCACGGTGCTGTTCGGCGACGGCGCGGGCGTCGCGATTCTCGGGCCGACTGACGATGCGCGCCGGGGGGTGCTTTCGACGCACCTGTTCGCCGACGGCCGCCACGCCGAGAAGCTGTGGGTGGACGCGCCCGGATTGGCGCACGACCCCTACATCAGCGAGGAGCTCATCCGGGAGGGGAAGCACCGGGCCGTCATGGACGGGCGCGACGTGTTCAAGTTCGCCTCCATCCTGATGCCCCAGTCGGTCGCCGCGGCGCTCGCCGCCAACGGCTTCACGCCCGCCGACGTCAGGCTGCTGGTCCCTCATCAGGCGAACCAGCGCATCATCGAGATGGTGCAGAAGGCGATCGGCCTGCGGGACGACCAGGTCTACATCAACATCGAAAAGTACGGGAACACCACCGCTGCATCGATTCCGATCGCGCTCGACGAAGCGCTGTGCGCAGGGCGGCTCGAGCGGGGGGACGTGCTCGTCCTCACGGCGTTCGGGTCGGGGTTCACCTGGGCCAGCGCGGCGGTGCGGTGGTAGGCCGGAGGGGAAGTCACGCGCCCGTCAGCGTTCATCCGGTTGCAGTGCCATCAGCGCCGCGCCTCACATCGAGGGCGGCACGAATTCGGCAGCGGGCACGAAGCTGCTGCAGGACCCACGCCACGCCCCGTTCGCGAACTTCGCCCCAGTTCGCACTCGTCAACCGCCGTACTGTCCGGTAACAGATTGCGGGATCTATCCCCGCCTGAATCGCTAGGCGATGAAGGGGCGTGCCGTACTGCTCCGAGTGCATTACCCAAGCCGCCGTGCGAACCCACGCAGCTAGTTCTTCCAGCGCCGGCAGTCCGTCCCGAGCCAGAGCCCGCGCGAGATGGTGACGATCACGAAAGCCGACTCGGACGGCGAACAGCGGCGCGGTCCCGTAGACGCCGCCGCACGTCGCGAGCGCAACAAGGACGGCCCCGAGGGTGAGACCCAATGAAGCGTGCCCTGCAGCAGCGTGGCGAGAGAATTCATGGCGTCCGAACCCAGCGGAACGCGTAACCTCCGGGTGCGTTGCAAACATGCAACAGGATCTGAGCCATTTGCAATGGTTGGGTCCTTTCACAGCACGGCAACCACAGCTCAGCAGTGACCGTCCTGTTGCGGCTGATCAACGGCAGGACGCGCGTGTAGTCATTACAATGTTGCCATGAGTCTACGAATCAACGCCTACTGGCATGGCCTCGGCGGTCGCAGGTCCTTGACTCATACCACGAGTGTAGCGCCTTTAGACTCGCGGTGTGCAGTTTGCACCATTCAATGGTCGCATTCGAACCTTCAGTGACAGCTGCGGGCTGGGGGAGGCGACCATGGCCACTTGTTATCGGATGGCGGGGATCAGCTTGGCCAGCATCATTCTGGCGTCTTGCAACAGCGATCGAACCGCATCGCCCCCGGAAGACGGTCCGCCAGCGTACAGCGCGACCGGGATACCCAGCAGCGAAAGCGCAATGCGTGCTCGTTTGGATCACATTACACGGGCGGTCGCCCTGGCTCTGCGCGACCAGCAGGTGAGGGCGCACGTATACCAACAACTCCACGCCTCGCCCGATCGCGAGCACAAACTTCACTTCCAGCCGTTCGCCTCACGGGTTGACAGTCCCTTCTCCTCGGCGATCGCGTCGGCTGCCGGACTCACGGATGTCGGCTTGAGGGCCCTGCTGGACAGTGTGATTGATCTTGAATTCTACATGCCGGTGAAAGAACACTGGGCGCAGTGGACCGGTGGTGGAAACTTGCTCGTCGCTTGGGCCTTCAGGGACCACGAGGTCCCGGTCGCGTACGATCTCTCAGGCGCTCCCGTCATCTTGACCTCTGCGGAGGAGCCGCCGCCGACGCCGACCTTGGCGATTGTGCCGGTCGAAACAGACTTCAGCCCACGGCCTCCGGCGATCAGCGCGGCCGCGGGCTGTGACCCGGAGGCCGGGCCCTGTTGCGACCCCGCGGCGGACATGTGCGACCCCCCCCCAAGCAGTGGCGGTGGTCCTTACCCCGCGACAACCTGCCCTTCCTATACAGGGCTATGCATGACGTACAGCACCGTGCCAGGTGACTGGGAGGGCTTCCTAATGGGGGACCCCGAATTCGAAGTGCACGTCCTGAAGCGCGAAGTCGGTAGCGAGTCCCTCGAGCACTTCCGTTGCGCGGGGGAGCACGCCCCTGTTGCAGCTTCCGTGTATGATCAGAACACAAGCACGTGGCAGGGCACAGTGGAGCTCCTAACGTTAGCCGAGGCACAAACCTTTGCAGCGAACGATACGAAGCTGGTGATCCAGATGTGGGAAGACGACCGAGACGCATGCGTGATCCGGAAGAATCCCCAATGGGTGAAGGCAGCAGCGCTGACGGTCGCAGCCACGTTTGCGTCCTTTGTCGGCATTGACATACTGGACAGGGGCTGGGACCAGACGTGCCGTAACTACTCAACGGATGAGCAAATCTGTTGGCTCGTGGTATTCTTCCTTCCCCAGGCTCCGTTCTGGATCATCGAGGCGCTTCAGAACGACGACTACGTGGGAGAATTCGTGCCGGCATCGCTTACCGGTGGAAGCGACCTATATCACAACCACACGCTCATCAACGAGAAGGGCCAGGTTAAGGGCAGCGTCTTTCTTGCGGGCCCTGCATTCCTGCCGGCAACCCCCCCGCCCGCACCATTTGCGGTGACTATCTCAGGGCCCGGAGCCGCTCCTCCGAACTCGACGTGCACCTGGTCGGCGAACGTGAGCGGAGCGCCAGGACCGCCGACGTTTGAGTGGTACAGGAATGGTCAACTTGTCGCCACCGCTTCGTCGTATACTGGTGCCAGCGGTGATGCGAGCTTCGACCTCCTGCTCAGCGTGGTGAGTGGAGGCCAGTCTGTAAGCAACGCCCAGACTGTTTCCGTCTCCGCCGGATCGCCTCCTTGCCCAAGCTCCTAGTGCAAAACTGCAGGCTTTCATGCAATCCAGGCGGTGTCTCTTCATGTTGAGGTGCGTCCTTGCCCTGCTTCTCACCGCGGGGGTAATGACGCCGTGCCAAGTCGACGCACAGCGTCGCGTTGGATTGAGCGGAGGCATTTTCGTGTCAGACGTTGGCAGCGCCGATATGGTGAGCGCAGCCACCTTCGAAGTGCCAGTACTGTCAAGATCCGACCACTATGTAGCATTCCGGAGCCACTGGTGGCGAGACTCTCCGCAGGTCTGGGGCCTGGGCGTCTACTGGGGGGAACGGCTGACGACGAGACGCTACCTCTATGGTGAGTTTGGCCCGGTGGTGACAGGACGCAAGCCTTTCGGCAGGGGGGTTCTCCTGCGGCCGGGGGCCGGATTCGGGGCTGGATTCGTGATCGACCCACCAGGAGACCTCCAAATCAAGATCGGCACGAGCATCATTCGCGATTCGAAGCAGGGGTTCTACAGTGTAGGCGTGTCCCTGTGCCTTTGCCCGAGCGTTCAATGACACGGAGGAGCGACGATGAGAGGGACCCGTGCCGTACGCGCCCTGATCGACCTTTTGCTGATCGTCGTCTGGCTTGCACGCAAGGTTCGAGGCCCAGAGTGGACGCGTCGGTATCGGCATACATGCTGCATACAACGTCAGCGATCTGAACGAACCGGCGGCAGGTGGGCACGTGATCGTTGCTCTTCCGGCCGGCTTGTCCATCTATCCCGCAATCCGGTCTTACGTTGTCGCCTCCGGTAGTCTCTGGAGGGTCAGCACGGTGCTGCGGTGGGTGCCGAAGGCTGCCGCGCTCCAGCCGTACGTGGGCGTGGGCGCGTACTGGACTAGAAGCTCAGCAGGAGCTGTAAGTGCAACGGACATGGGCGTCCTTGACGAGGTGGGAACCGAATTCTTGATCCGGAAGCTCCAGCCCTTCGCGGAAGTCCGGCTCCTTAAGGACGGGGCCGTCTCGGCCGAACTCGCCGCCGGCATCAGGCTCGTTTTTTCTGATGGGCATTAGGTGAAGCCGCGCCCGAGTTCTCCCCGCGTTCGACTCCGGGTTCAAGTGGGCGAGCGCGGCGGTGCGGTGGTAGTGCGTCAGCCGCGAGCTGCCGCCTTCAACTCCCTGAGCTCCCGCGCCGCCGCCTCTCCGTGCGCGGTCCCTCGATACCGGTCCGCGAGCCGGGCCAGCTCCACCGTGAGCCGGTCGCGGCGCCCGGTCCGACGGTACAGATCGATCAGCGCGTTCGTCACGGCGAACTGCAGCCGCGGGTCGGCGCTGCGCCGGCGCACCTCCAGATACTGCTGCTCCGCCCCCCCGGGATCCGCGAGGTGGCGCTCCAGCAGGTCCGCCAGTCTGAGGCGCGGGTCGCAGTCGGCGGGATCGACCCGAACGAGATCCCGGAAGTACTCCGCCGCTTCGGCGTACTGCCCGCGAGCGATGAGCAGGTCCTGCTCCGGGTAGCTGCGCGGCAGCGGGATATCGCCCGCCGCGAGCAGCGTCTTTGCCAGGACCACTGAAGTCCTGCTCACGCTGTGCGCGATCAGTCTTACACCGGCCACCGTGAGAGGGACGTTCACGACCAGCAACGCCACGAACACGCCGGTCGAGATCAATCCATCGCGCAGCAGCTTGAACCACAGGGCGGAAAGCATGATGAAACACGCCGGCCCGAAATAGAGGGCGATACGCAGGACGATCAGGCCGTCGTCTTCGTCCGTCACTTCACCTCTTGCCCCCACAGGTCCCGGTACACGATGGGGCCCTCGTTCAAGGCCTTGATGCCCGCTTCGATCTGGCTCTTGTCCCCTACCACCACGATGTCGAAGTGGTCGGGGTCGATGTACTGCCGCGCGACGCGCTGCACGTCGGCGGCCGTGACCGCGTTGATCCGCTCGACGTAGTGATCGAAGTAGTCGAGCGGCAGGCCGTAGACGAGCAGCTCCCGGAACTTGGACGCCGCGGCAGCGGTCGTCTCGAAGTCAGCAGGCAGGCCGAGCGTGATGTACGCCTTGGCCTTGGCGAGCTCGGCGTCGGGCACCGCTGCGTCGCGGATGCGTCGCAGCTCCTTCAGGAATTCGATCAGTGAGCTGTCCGTCTTGGCGGTCACGACCGATGCGCTGGCGACGAACGGGCCGGCCATCCGCCCGGCCGAGAACTGCGAGAACGCCCCGTAGGTGTAGCCATGCGTCTCGCGCAGGTTCTGGTTGAGCCGCGAGGTAAACGCTCCGCCCAGGATGGTGTTCAGCACCTGGAGTGCGAAATAGTCCGGGGTCGTACGGGCGACGCCGACGTGCCCGATCCGGATGACCGACTGCGCCGCACCCGGCTTGTCGACGAGGTACACGGTGCGCGCCGCCGGCGTCGGCGGCGCCGCCTGCGGCACGGCCGGCACTGGGCCCCGTTCCCACGCGCCGAACCGCGCGGCCAGCAGCCGCCGCGCCTCCGCCAGGGTCACGTCGCCGACGACGAGGAGACGGGCCGCATTGGGCCGGTAGGAGGCCCGGTAGAACTCCGCCACCCCGTCGCGGGACAGCGCCGCCGTGGATGCCTCGGTGCCGTTCAGCGGGCGCCCGTACGGGTGCGCCCGCCCGTACACGATCGCCGGAAACGCGATGCCGGCCATCGCCACCGGGTTGTCGGCCAACTGCACGATCTGAGCGCGCCGCAGCTCGCGCTGGCGCGCCACCTCCGAATCCGCGAACGTGGGCCGCAGCACGACGTCCGCCAGCAGGTCGAGCGCCGGCTCGAGGCGCCGCCTCGGGACGTGCAGCGACACCGACGCGGCGTCGTAGCTCGCCGAGCTGTTGAGCTGCGCGCCCAGGAACGCCGCCTCGTCCGCGATCTCGAGCGCCCCGCGCCGTCCCGCCCCCTGCTGCAGCATCGTCGTCGTGAAGGTGGCGAGGCCGGGCAGCTCCGCCGGGTCGTGCGCCGCGCCCGCGTCGAGCACCACCTGTATGTCGACGACCGGCACCTTGTGCGTCTCCACCACCGCCAGTTGCAGCCCGTTGGGGAGCGTGGCGGTCTGCACGGCGGGGAGCTTGAGCGCGGGCGGAGCGGGAAGCGCTGGCGGCTTGGTGCGATCGACCGCCTGGGCGGGCAGGCGGACTGCCGGACCGGCGGTCAGGAGTGCCGCTGCAATTGCCAGCGTCGCCTTCATGGGTTCACCACCTGCTTGACGGCGAGCTCCGGCTTCCCCTGCGGCACCACGCTCAGCACCACGCGATGGGCGTCGACCAGGTAGCGCCGCGCCGCCTGCTGCACCTCCACCGCCGTCACCTTGCGGTAGCGATCCAGATCCTTTTGGAAGTAATCCGGTGTGCCGACGAAGTAATTGTAGAAGTTCAGCTGGTCGGCCTTGCCGCCGAAGCCGCCCACGCGCTCCATGCGGGAGAGAAACTGGGCCTCGAAGGTGTTCTGCGCTCGCTCGACCTCCCGGGGGGTCGGGCCGGCCTGCGCGAGCTTCTGTATTTCCTCCTCGATCACGCGCTCGAGCTCGGTGAGGTCGTGCCCCGGCCGCGCCGTGGCCCACAGCTCGAACTTCCCGTCGAGCCGCCCGCCGTCCTGGAACGCCACGACGTCCGTCGCGATCTGCAGCTCGTACACGAGGCGCCGGTACAGCCGCGACGACCGCCCGCTCGCGAGCACGTTCGCCAGCACGTCGAGCGTGGCGTCGCCGTCCGCGAACGCTTTCATCGTGTGCCACGCATCGTACACGCGCGGCACCTGGACGTGGTCCTCGAGGGTGGCGTACACGTCCGCCCCGAGCTGCACACCCGGCGGCGCGGGACGCGCCACCGCCGGTCCGCGCGGGATCTCGGCGAAGTAGCGCTCCACGAGCTGCCGCGCGGCACGCGGCGTGATGTCTCCCGCGATCGCGAGCGACGCGTTGTTGGGGGTGTAATACGTGCGGAAGAAGCCGCGCACGTCTTCCAGCGTGGCCGCGGACAGGTCGGCCATCGAGCCGATCACGGGCCAGTGGTACGGATGCTCGGCAGGGTAGAGCCGCTGCAGAATGTTCTCCTCCGCGAGCCCGTAGGGCCGGTTTTCGTAGCTCTGGCGCCGCTCGTTCTGCACCACTCCCCGCTGCAGGTCGACTTTGTCCGCGGTGATCTCGGGCAGCAGGAATCCCATGCGGTCCGAGTCCAGCCACAGCATCAGCGGCAGGGCGTTGCTCGGCGCGTCCTCGTAGTAGTTGGTCCGGTCCTCGGTGGTCGAGCCGTTGTTGTCTCCCCCGGCCGCCTCGAGCAGCTTGTCGAACTCGCCCGTCGGCACGTGCTGCGAGCCCATGAACATGATGTGCTCGAACAGGTGCGCGAACCCGGTGCGGCCTGGCTTCTCATCCGCCGAGCCGACGTGATACCAGATATTCACGGTCACGAGCGGCACCGAGTGGTCCTCGTGCAGCAGCACCTGCAGGCCGTTGGGAAGCGTGAAGCTCTGGTAGGGAACGCGGAGGGACTGGGCGGATAGACGGACAGACGGGTAGACGGGTAGCAGTGCGAAAAAGGCCGCTCCCAAGGTAGCGATCTGTCGCATCATTCCTCCTCTGGTTCTTACGTCCTTCATTTTTCCCCTTCCCCCTTCCCCCTTCCCTGGCCGTTTACTGTCTTGACCCGGAAGTCGAACACGTCGGGGCGACTGTAGTGCCCGCTCACGTCCAGCGTCAGCGCCTCCCGCGTGATCTCCGAGAGATCGCAGTCGGCCACGACGATCGTCTCCTCGTCGTACACGGGGCCGGCGAGATAGCGCCCGTCCGGCGCGATCACGGCGCTCCCCCCGCGGATCAGGAACGCGTCCGGGTCCCCGGTGGCGCCGCGGGGCGGCAGCTCGGGCGGCATGTCCTTCATCCGCAGGATGCTGCCGACGGCGACCACGAAGCAGCGCCCCTCGAAGGCGTAGCTGCGTGAGGCCACCTGGTGCATCTCCTGGACCCCGGGCCAACCCGCCACGTGGATCTCCTCGCCCGAGTCGTGCAGCGCCTGGCGGGTGAGCGGCATCCAGTGCTCCCAGCAGATCAGGCTCCCCACCCGGGCGCCGTCGACCGCGACCGCCGCCAGCGCGGCGCCGTCGCCCTGCCCCCAGATCAGCCGCTCGTGGTAGGTGGGCATGAGCTTGCGGTGGCGGCGCGCGAGCGACCCGTCCGGGCCGTAGGTGAGCTGCGTGTTGTAGAGGGTGCGCCCGGCGCGCTCGTGGACGCCCACCACCAGCGTTGCCCGGAGCTCACGCGCGAGCTTCCCCAGGCGGTCGGCCGCGGGTCCCGGCACGGACACGCTGTTCTCGACGAGCCGCTGGAATACGGCCTGGGCGCCGCGGTGCCCCCACAGCGCCGCCTCCGGCGACTCGTCGAGCCACTCGGGGTAGCCCACGAGCCACGTCTCGCCGAACGCGATCAAACGCGCTTGTTGCGCTGCGGCACGCCGCGCCCACTCTTCCAGGCGATCGAGCGACGCCGGCAGATCGAGGAACGCCGGTGCCGCCTGCACGGCGGCGACGCGCACGACGCGGGAGGCGGCGCTCATACGGGAGATTTGCATCCGAAACAGCCACCCCGCAACTTGCGTACGGCGGCAGGACAAGGAGCGACGATGATCGCACTGGGACTGTTGATTGGCGCCGCGGCGCTGGGCGGCGGCTTCGTGACCACCCGAAACTTCGTGAGGCGCCGGCTGCGTTACGTCGACGCCGTGCAGAAACCGGCGGCGCCGCTCCTGGCCGGGCTCGTGGCCACCGCAGTCGCGCTTCCCGTGGCGTTCCTGCCGGTGGTGACGGTGGGGACAGCGGTGGCGTTCGGGGTCGGCGTGGCGGGCGGCGTCGCGAGCGGTCGCCGGGACCGGAGCTCCGGAACCTAGACGACCTTCAGCCCCTGCATCGCCGAGCCGGTCGCTTCCGGCCGTCCCGCCACACTGCGCAACGCGCGCACCGCGTCCTGGGCGAAGGTCTTGCCCGCCCCCTTTTCGACCTCCTCGAGTGCGCTCCACTTGGGGAACGCGGCGCGGACCGGCGTCGCCATCTGCAGCGTCTCGAAGGCGTCCGCGACGGCGAGGATTTTGACCGTCGCGGGAAGCGGCAGCGCCTCGATGTCCCAGTCCTCACCCACGATCTCGTAGTAATGCCCGTACTCGCCGATGATCTCCGCCGCGCCGCGCATCCACCGCGCCACCGGGACGGAGGAGTCGGTCACCGAGCGCGACAGCAGCCGCAGCAGCCGCTGGTCACGCGTGCCCACTTCGTGCAGCAGCGCCGCCACCCGCAGATTCTCGACGTCCTCTTCGGGGAGCTCGAGCTCTCGCCCGATCGCCACGGCCACGTCCGCTACGCGGTTGGAGTGCCCCTGCTGGTTGCGCTCGGTCGATTCGATGTGGTAGGTGAGGAGCTCCAGCGTCGCGAGGTACGCGTTCTTCACGTCCCCGAGGCGCGCCTCCCGCTGCTCGGCGAGCGTGCCCACGACGTAGCCCGTGAGGATCAGGAACCCCGCCCACGGCACGAGCGCGAGCAGCGCGTCGCCGTAGAACCCGGGCAGCATGTCGAGCCCCTGGACGTACTGGTAGAACAGCACCAGGGCGACGACGAACAGGCCCGCCAGCACCGCGAAGCGGCGGCCGCCGTAGAAGCCGGCGAGGATCATCGGGAGGTAGTAGAAGCTCAGGAACGCGAACTTCTGGTCGACGAAGGTGTGGATCGCCACCATCGCGAAGACGAGCAGCAGCACGAAGATCCGCTCGAAGTGGCGGAAGAAGAACAGCTTGGCGCGCTCCACGAACCGTTGCTGAGCCACGGGGGACCTCGCGTCGTCGAAAAATTGTCAGGGGGCGCGGGTACACAAAGTAGAAGCGCGGCTGCGCGGCGCAATAGCGGGGCGCACAGCGTGCCGGCGCGGGCCGTGTAGGTGTCGGCACAACGGCGAGTTAGCCGCTACTGCTTCAGCGCCCCGCGCACGTTGGTCGCCTGGAACGCGACGATCTCGGCGCGCGCGACGCCCGCCGTGACGTACGGGTCCTGGGCGACCACCGCTTCCAGCGTGGCGCGGTCCGGCGCCGTGGCGAGCAACACGCCGCCCGCCGCCGGGTCGCGCCGCGCCCAGGCGTGGAAGACGCCGCGTGCGGCGTTGGTCTCGAGGTGTCGCAGGTGGTCGGCCCGCACGGCGTCCACGGCGTCCAGCGGCTTGGTGTAGTGGAGCAGGACGACGAACAGCATTGCTTCCTCGTAGCCCGGGCACGTGCGCATGGGGAGCGGCGGATAGCGCACGAACCGCGAGTCCGTGTCGGCGCGGGTGCACCGAAAGAAGGTCGAGCCCCGCTGGTTGCCGGCCGCCCGCATCCAGCGGCAGGTGAAGCACAGGCCGACGGCGTCGGCGACGTCAGCCATCGGCTTTCAGCAGTCAGCCGTCAGCAACGGCGGTACTACCGGAAGGCTGACGGCTGAAAGCTGATCGCGTCTCACGTATGCACGCCGATCACCTCGTGCGTGAGCCGGTGTCGCAACAACGGATGCGTCTCCCACACGTACCACCCCATCGCCGTCACCGCCAGCACGTTGGCGACCAGCACCGACCACGTGCCGAGCGTGCCGAGCACCCACTGCGCACCGAGCGCCAGCACGGCGACCGCGACCGCCTCCAGCACGATCGCGGCCATGCCGGCGAGCAGCACGAACGCCGGGGCGCGCTCGATCTGCTCGGCGACCGCGACGAACAGCGTGCCCGTGACCGCGAACGCCGCGACGTGCACGACGGTGTAGGCCGCGACCAGGCCCAGGTTGGGCTGGATCTCCCCGACGTTGGACGCGCCGAACAGCAGCGCCGCGCCGAGTGCGGCCGGCGTGCGTAACGGATGGCCGGCAGCGATATCGAGCAGGAAGAACCACACGGCGACGACGCCGGCGCCGATCAGCCCCGTCACGAGGCCCCGTGCGAGCAGCGGGTGCCCTTTGAGGGCGGCGAGCCCCAGCGCACCCTCGTCCGGCTGGGCGCGGTGGAGGTACCACATGAGGACGCCCCCCGACAGCACGTTCGCGAGGACGACGTGCGGCCACGGGACCACGGCAACGCGCGGCGTGCCGCTGAAGAGCAGCCCCGCATAGAACACCAGCTCCTGCGCCACGAGACCGAACGGCACGGCCAGCAGCAGCCGCGGAGGCAACCGTAGTGTCCCGATCGCTGCGGCCATCGCGACCCCGAGCAGCGCAAACACCGCGAAGTGCACCACCGTGTAGGCCGCCACGATCCGGAACGTCGGTGTCGCGATGTCCTGGCGCGCGAGCGCGCCCGCCAACACCGCAGGTGTGTGGAACGGTCGGCCCGCCAGCGAGTCGACCACGAGAAACCACAGGGCGACGGTCAGCCCCGCGAGCAGGCCGCCGACGGCTCCGCGCGCGAAGCGCTGGTTGATGGCTCGTCTCATCGTTCCCTCCGGAAGGGCCCCGCTCACCCAATATCACGCCGCGCCGCGCGCGCGCAACCGTCGCCGGCGCGGCCCTATGGCGTTCCCTGCGGGATTTCCCATTTTGGTATCCCATGACCGGCGACGCCACCACGCCCGAGCTCCCGCCCGGGCTGCTCGAGGACTATCTCGAGGGGATGCGCGGCCAGCTCGGCGAGCTCGCCGGAGTCGCCGATCACCTCGACGCCGACGGCGGCGACCGCGAGGCGCTGGAGCAGCTGCGCCGCGAGACCCACAAGATCCACGGCTCCGCCGGGTCCTTCGGCTTTTGGAACGCGTCGCGGCTCGCTGCCGGCATGGAGGTGACGGCGAAGGACTGGCTCTCGCGCCCGGGCGACGCCGACGTGGAGCGGGGCTCGCTCACGCGCTGGTTCGTGGCGCGGCTCGCCGAGATCATGCGACTCGACGTCCCCGCCACGCCGCGCGCCGACCGCCTCAGCACCCCGATCCTCCAGGCCGACCGGTTCGCCGTGCCCGACGTCATCGTGGTAGAGGACGACCCAGCCCTCGCCGAGCTGCTCGAGTACGGGCTGCGCTCGCGCGCCTACCGATTCGCGAGCTACCGCAACGGGCGCGAAGCGCTCACCGACCTGCTGGCGCTCGCAACAGGAGCGGCGCACCCGCTGTTGCTGCTCGACGTGGACCTGCCGGGGCTCGACGGCTACTCGATCTTCGAGGCGCTGGGCCGGGAGCGGCCAGGCGTCTACCGGGTCGTCTTCACCACCGTGCACGGCGACGAGGGCGAGCAGCTGCGGGGTCTCGAAGCGGGCGCGCTCGATTATCTCGTGAAGCCGATCAGCCTGCGCGTCGCGCTCGAGAAGATCCGTCGCTGGGTGGGGAGGTGACCGGTCGCCACTTCCTGACCGTCGTGGCCCTGGTGCAGGGCGTCCTGCTCGCGGCACTCATCGTGCTGATCATCCTCAACCGCTGGTTCCGGCTGCGGCGGCGCGCGCAAGTGCACCCCCGGGTCATCCAGCTCAACGACGCGATGCAGCGCTGGGCGCTCGGCACCGCGGACGTGGCCTCGGTGTTGCTCCGGCTGGCGCGCCTCCCCGTGCCGCTCGCGGTCGACGCGCTGGTGACGTGGTCGGCGCGCGTACCCGGCGACCGCTGGCGCAAGCTCGCCACGGCGCTGCGCCATCACTGGTGGGCACGGCTCGTGCGGGCGAACAGCGACTCGGCCCGCTGGTGGCAGCGGCTCGAGACCGCCCGCTTCCTGGCCGTCGCGGCGACGCCGGAGGACACGCCGCGGGTGCTGAAGCTGCTGCGGGACCCGCACCCGGCGGTCCACATCGCCGCCGTGGCGACGCTCGAGCGCGTCGACAGCGCCGCCCTCACGACCGTCGCCCTCGAGCGGCTGCCCCGCCTCGCGGCGACGGTGAGCGCCTATTACGCCGGCATGCTGCGGCGCTCGCGCCCCGTGGTGGTGCAGCTGCTCCTCAAGATGCTGCGCCGCACCGATGACCCCGCGCTGCCACGGCTGGTCGAGTTCGCCGCCCGGCTCAATGAACCGGCCCTGCGGGAGCGCCTCACCGCCCTCACCGGCCACCCGGATCCCGAGGTGCGCGTACAGGCGGCGCGGGCCATCGGGAGCTTTCCGCACGCCGACTCGATCGCGGCGCTCACCCGGCTCGCTACGGATCCCGCCTGGCCAGTGCGCGCCCAGGCGGTGCGCTCGCTCGGCATGATCGCCGATCCCGCTACGCTCCCGCTCGTCCGGGACGCCTTGCACGATCCCGAGTGGTGGGTACGGCTGCGCGCGGGCCTCGCGCTCATGCGCTTCGGCGCCCCGGGCCGGAAGCTGCTGCTCGCAGCGGAAGTCGGCGGGGCAGCCGGCCCCCGCGACATGGCCCGGCTCGTCCTCGGCCTGTCGACACAGGCGCTGGCAGAGTACGCCGCGTGAGGGAGCTCATCCACGTCTCGGACCAAGGCATCCTGGTCTACTTCCTCGCGCTCAACTCGTTCTACGCCGTCTTAATGATCCTTTCGATCCCCGAGATCTGGGAGCAGACCCGCCTCGCCGACGACGACGACTTCCAGCGCATCATGCAGAGCGACGCCCTCCCCCCGATCACGCTGCTGGTTCCCGCCTACAACGAGAGCGCCACCGTCGTCGCCAGCGTGACCGCGCTGCTCACGCTCGAATACCGCAACTTCGAAGTGATCGTGGTGAACGACGGCTCGCGGGACGATACCCTGGACCGCCTGCGCGAGGCGTTCGACCTATTCGAGGCGCCGCGCACGTATCCCGAGACCGTCCCCACGCGGCCGCTGCGTGCGCTGTACCGCTCGCGTGCCCGCACGCGGCTGCTGGTCGTCGACAAGGAGAACGGCGGCAAGGCCGACTCGCTCAACGCCGCCATCAACGCGAGCCGATTCCCGCTGGTGATCGCCGTGGACGCGGACACCCTGATCGAGCCGGACGCCATGCTCCGCCTCACGCGGCCGTTCCTGCTGGGGCGCCACATCGCCGCCGTCGGCGGCACCGTCCGGGTAGCGAACAGCTGCACGGTGGAGCACGGCCGCATAACGGACGCGCGCGTGCCGCGCCGCTTCCTCCCCGGCGTCCAGGTGGTCGAGTACCTGCGCGCCTTCCTGTTCGGGCGGCTCGGCTGGAATCGGCTGGGCGGGAACCTCATCATCTCCGGCGCGTTCGGCTTGTTCCGCAAAGACTACCTGCTCGCCATCGGCGGCTACCGCACCGAGAGTGTCGTCGAGGACATGGACGTCGTGGTGCGGCTGCACCGGCACTTGCTCCGCCACCGCATCCCCTACGAGATGCCGTTCATCCCCGATCCCGTCGCGTGGACCGAAGTTCCCGAGGCGGGGAGGTTTCTCGCGCGCCAGCGGGAGCGCTGGCACCGCGGCCTGCTCTCGGCGATGTGGCAGTACAAGGGGATGCTGTTCAACCCGCGCTACGGACGGGTCGGGCTGATTGGCGTGCCGTTCTACACTCTCGGCGAGGCCCTCGCACCGCTGGTCGAAGTGCTGGGCTATGTCATCACCGTCGTCGGCTTTGCCCTCGGCATCGTAAACCTGCAATTCGCACTGCTGTTCGTGCTCGTCGCGTGGGGCTACGGGATGCTGCTGTCGATCTGGGCGGTGGTGCTCGAGGAGGTGAGTTTTCGACGGTACGGGCGGGTGGGAGACTTGGCGCGCCTGCTGCTCTTCGCGACGCTGGAGAATCTCGGCTATCGACAGCGGACGGTGTGGTGGCGGCTTAAGGCGTTCTTCACGGTGTGGAAGCAGCGGCAGATGTGGGGGGAGATGACCAGAAAGGGGTTTGAGTCAGCAGGAAAGCCGGTTGCAGGACAGGCAAAAGGCTAGACGCACAGACGCACAGACGCACAGCAGTAAACAGTCGAGAGTAAGCAGGTGGTCCTGTTCGCTCACATCTGTTCACCGCTGGGCGTCTGTGCCTCTAGCCTTTGCATTTCCTTCTGCTGCGACCCGTTCGGCGTCGCGTAGCACCCGCAGGACATTCAGCCCCGCGACCTTCTGCACGTTTTGTTCGGTCCAGCCCCGCTTGAGCAACTCCGCGATCAGATCCGGGAACTTCGACACGTCCTCGAGCCCCACGGGCACCTCGGTGATGCCGTCGAAGTCAGAGCCCAGGCCCACGTGGTTCACGCCGACCACGCGGCGGAGGTAATCGATGTGATCCGCTACCTGTTGTAGCGTGGCCTTGGGGGCGCGCGCCCGCCACACCTTCAACGAGTCGCGGATCGCCGCCGAGTCGGTTGCCGCGGCCTTGAGCGCGCGCGCCCGGGGCTCGAGGCTGTCGTCATACACCCGCACCGCTTCGGAGACGAACCCCGGGTTGAAATTCACCATGACGATCCCACCGTTTGCGGGCACCAGCCGCAGAATCGAGTCGGGGACGTCGCGCGGATGGTGTGTCAGGGCGCGCGCCGAAGAGTGAGAAAACATGACGGGGGCGTGTGCCGCGTGGAGAGCATCAGACATCGTGGCATCGTTCACGTGCGAGAGATCCACCAGGATCCCGAGTCGATTCATCTCGTGCACGACGTCCCGGCCGAACGGCGAGAGCCCGCGCCGCGCGGTGTCAGTCGAGGCGGTCGCCCAGGAGAGGCTCCGCCAGTGCGTAAGCGTGATATAGCGGACGCCGAGTGCCGCGAACATTCGCAGCGCGCCGAGCGAGTTCTCGATCGCATGCCCGCCCTCGATGCCGATGAGGCACGAGACCCTCCCGGCCTTGAAATTGCGCTCGACGTCCGCCGCGCTGTAGGCCAGCGCGAGGTCGCGGGGATACTTCGCGCACAGCCGCTTGATCAAGTCGATCTGCTCGAGCGCGTACACCGCCGGGTGCGGCCCCGAATCCATCGTGGTGACGGGAACGTAGGCCGCCCAGAACTGCCCGCCCACTGCGCCGGCCCGGAGCTTCGGGATGTCGGTCATCAGTTTCGGCTGGGTGACGGCAAAGTCGACAGAGTCTAGCCCGCCCCGCTCGCGGATTGCGTCGGGGATATCGTTGTGGCCGTCGATCAGGGGGACCGTCTTCAGGACGCGCAGGGCTTGGGCGCGGTAGTCTTGGGCGGGCGACCGGTTCGACGGATAGGCGGTTAGCAATGAAACGCAGAGACCGATCGCCCAACCGTCTAACCGCCTAACCGTCGTCATGCGCCTCTCCGCGCGGGAGTTCAGAGGTCCGAAAGCTCGTATCACCGGTACCGGTTATCAAGCTGCGTGGCCAGTTCGCCACACTTGACGGTTGACCCGACGTGTTCGAGTCTTGAGCGAGCGTCTCTCCTCGCTCTGACGCCTCCTGTCGACGCCACCCCGACCCTAGAGACGCGCGGTTACACGGCTCTGCGGAGGCAGCCATGCACACAACGATGCGTTCTTGTTTCGTGCTCTGCACAGCGACGCTAGCGGGAGTGGTGCCGTCTGCGGCGCAACAGAGCTTGGAGTTGAGCACTTTTGTTGGCGTTCATGTGCCGTCGACTCACGTCATCGGGCTCTACGGCTTTTGTCCGGGTGACGGGAAAGGAATGGTGACACAGAACCCTGCCTCGGTCGTGGGAGCGCGAGTCACGGCCTGGACAGGCCGGCGGCTCGGCGTCGATCTCTCTCTAGACGTTTCTGGACCCCAAGCGACCAACGTCTGGGGGGCGAAGGGCAGCATCATGACGGGCAGCGCACGACTCCTGCTCGGCCTCACCCCCCGAGCATCGTCAACGTCATTCTATGTCGCCGCCGGACTGGGGCTCGTGGACCACCGTGGTGCCGCGTACTCGTACGGCTCGTCGGCCGGTGCGAGCGTAGGACCGGTGGTCGGGGCGGGCGGCCGCTTCCGGCTGGCGCCCACCCTCGCGCTACGCGCGGATGTCGACGACTACGTCTACGGGTTCTCGCGCACTCAATCCGCCACGGCTCCCTTCGCTCAGAACCCCCTGCAGAACGAGCTGGCTATCTCGGCGGGGATCTCGCTTACGCCGTTTGGCCATAGCGAGGTGGCCCGCTAAGGCGTAGGCCGCGGTCGGATCCCCCGCCAGGAAGCGCTTCCCTTCGCGAGGGGCGCTTCGTTTTTTGTGCGCGGATGCCAACGGGATTACGTTTCGAATCATGCCCCCCCGCGACGCCAAGGCGAAAATCGCCCTCGAGCTGAACGGCGAGCCCGTCGAGGTCGCCTTCGCGCCCCACAAGACGCTGCTCGAAGTGCTGCGCGAGGACCTGGGCCTCACCGGCACGAAGCACGGCTGCGAGCTAGGCGAGTGCGGCACCTGCGCGGTGCTCGTGGATGGGCGTCCGGTGCTCTCCTGCCTGGTGCTCGGCCTCGCGTGCGCCGGGCGCGGGGTGAAGACAGTCGAGGGGATGGCGGAGGGCGGCAAGCTGCATCCGCTCCAGGACGCGTTCGCCGAGCTGGGCGCGGCGCAGTGCGGCTACTGCACACCGGCGTTCCTGCTCGCCGCCGAGGCGTTGCTCGTCGAGAACCGGCGGCCGACGCGCGACCAGATCAAGCAGGCGCTGGCAGGCAACCTGTGCCGCTGCACCGGCTACATCAAGATCTACGAGGCGGTGGAATTAGCTGCGGCTCGCATGCGGGGCGAGGACGCGAAGCCGGCACCGGAGAGCCTGTATGGCGTCCGGTAAGAAGGCGACGGTTAAGAAGCTGGCGGCGGCCGGGCGGTCCGACGGGCAGCTTCGAGTCGTCGGCAAAGCGCTCCGCAAGGTCGACGCGACCGCCAAGGTCACCGGCGCTACGAGATTCGCCGACGACCTGTTCCTCCCCCGCATGCTGTACGCCAAGCTGCTCCGCAGTCCCCACGCCCACGCCCTGATCACCGGCATCGATACGTCGCGAGCCCAGGCCCTCCCGGGCGTGAAGGCCGTGCTCACCGGGAAGGACCTGCCGATCCCCTTCGGCATCCTCCCCGTGAGCCAGGACGAGCACGCGCTGGCGCCCGACAAGGTGCGCTTCGTGGGCGATCCCGTCGCCGCCGTCGCGGCGGTGAGCGAAGAGACCGCGACCGCGGCGCTCGATCTGATCGACGTGACCTACGAGCCGCTCCGCCCCGTCACCGACGCCGCGGACGCGGTCGCGCACCCCGAGCCGCGCATCCACGACTACGGCGACGGCGGCAACCTCCACAAGCTCATCGACCTGGAGTTCGGCGACGTGGCGGAAGGCTTCGCGACAGCCGACCTGGTGCGCGAGGACCTGCTCTTCTTCGAGGGGAGCACCCACCTGCCGATGGAGCAGCACGCCGCGGTCGCCGACTGGTCGCCCGACGGCAAGCTCACCCTGTGGAGCTCGACCCAGACGCCGCACTACGTGCATCGCGCGCTCGCCAAAGTGCTCGAGCTCTCGCCCGCGAAGATCCGCGTGATCGCCACGCCAAACGGCGGGGGCTTCGGCGGCAAGAGCGACCCCTTCAGCCACGAGATCGTGGTGGCGAAGCTCGCGATGCTCACCGGCCGGCCGGTGAAGATCACCCTCACCCGCGAGGAAGTGTTCTACTGCCACCGCGGCCGCCACCCGGCGCTCATGTGGGTCAAGACCGGCGTGAAACGGGACGGGGCGATCACCGCGATGCACTTCAAGTCGCTCTTGGACGGCGGCGGCTACGGCTCCTACGGCGTCGCGAGCACCTACTACACGGGCGCGCTGCAAACCGTCACGTATCACGTTCCACGTTACAAGTTCCAGGGCGCAAGAGCGTTCACGAACAAGCCGCCCTGCGGGCCGAAGCGCGGGCACGGGACCCCCCAGCCCCGCTTCGCGCTGGAAGTACACCTCGATAAGATCGCCGAGCAGCTGGGCATGGACCCCGCCGAGCTCCGGCTCAAACATCTCGTCCCCCCGAACTCGCTCACCGCGAACTGGCTGCGCATCGGCTCGATGGGGCTCGGCTCCTGCATCCGCAAAGTCGTCGTGGGCTCCGGGTGGAAGGAGAAGTTCCGCAAACTTCCGCACGGCAAAGGCATCGGGCTCGCCTGCTCGTCCTACATCACCGGGGCGGGCCTCGCGATCTACTGGAACCCGATGCCGCACTCGAGCGTGCAGCTCAAATGCGACCGCGGCGGCGGCGTGACCGTGTTCTGCGGCTCGACCGAGATCGGCCAGGGATCGGATTCGATCCTCGCGGTGATCGTCGCGGAGGTGCTCGGAGTAGACCCGTTCGACATCGCGATCGTGACGGGCGACACCGATCTCACGCCCGTGGATCTCGGCAGCTACTCGAGCCGCGTGACGCTCATGACGGGAAACGCCGCCATTCAGGCGGCGGAGCGGGCGCGCGACATCATCGCGCGCCACGCGGCCCGGAAGCTCGAGCTCCCCGCCGAACGGCTGGCGTTCGCCGAGCGACGGGTGTTCGACGTCGAGGACCCCGCGCGTGGGCTCAGCTTCGCCGACGCCGTGCAGCTGGCCGAGGCGGCCGAAGGGACGGTCGGCACCGTCGGCTCGTACACGCCGCCCGCCAGTCCCGGCAAGTACCGCGGCGCCGGTGTCGGGCCGTCGCCCGCCTATTCCTACAGCGCCTGCGTCGCCGAGGTGGACGTGGATCCGGCCACCGGGATCGTCCGCGTTCCGCGCATCTTCATCGCGCACGACGTCGGTCGCTCGATCAACGCCGCCACCGTCATGGGCCAGATCGAGGGCTCGGTGTACATGGGGCTGGGCGAAGCGCTCATGGAAGAGATGGCGTACCGCGGCAACCGCAACGTGGTCCACAAGATCCCGAGCCTGCTCGAGTACAAGAGTCCCACCACGCTCGAGATGTGCGACGTCGTCACCTACGTCGTGGAAGACCCCGATCCCAACGGTCCCTTTGGCGCCAAGGAATGCGGCCAGGGACCGCTCCTGCCAGTGCCGCCGGCGGTCGCGAACGCCGTATACGACGCCGTCGGCGTGCGGATCGACGAGGTGCCGATCACCCCGGAGAAAGTCTTCAAGGCGCTGCGCCGCAAGGCAAAAGGTGAAGCGCCTCGCTACGGACCAACCGCGTTCCCGGATATTGCTTGGCCGCAGCCGACCCGGGTGCCGCCACCCTGGGAAGGGGGAGATGGGAAGGCGGTGGAGGGCGGTAGAGGACGGGCGACGACGGTCAAGGTGCCTGTGTAGCTGCTCCCCCGATCAACGTCTCTCTTTGGTAACCCATCCAGGGAGGGACCATGCTGTCTTACCCCATCCGAATCGTCGTCCTGGTCGCGCTGCTGGCCGTGCCGCGACCATGCTGTCTTACCCCATCCGAATCGTCGTCCTGGTCGCGCTGCTGGCCGTGCCGCGACCCCTCGCTCCGATCGAAACCGGCCGCATCGAAGGCCATGTCCGCGACGCGGGATCCGGAACGCCGGTAGCGAACGTCCAGGTGCTCGTCGTCGGGACGTCCCGCAGCGCGATCACCAACGATAGCGGCTACTACCTGATTGCCGACGTCCCGGTCGGGACATACACGGTCCGCGCCCGGTTCATCGGTTACGCGGCGGCTCAAGTCCAGGGCGTCCGCGTGAACCCGACGCAGACGGTCACTGTCGATCTGACGATGCAGGCGTCCCCGGTAGCGCTTGCAGAGGCGGTGGTCAGCGGCGCGGTAGCGGCAAAGGCCGCACGGGGTTACGCCCGGCGCGACGCGTACGCGCCCTCGCCCCCACCCGAGCCCTGGCGGATCCAGCGTCAACCGGGGAATCGCGAGCAGTACGACAAGATCGACGAAAATCCGTTTCTCGCGGTGTCGGCCCACCCGCTGTCCACCTTTTCGATTGACGTGGACCGGGCGTCCTACTCGAACGTGCGGCGCTTCATCACGCAGGGCCAGCTGCCGCCCAAGGACGCGGTTCGCATCGAGGAGCTGGTCAACTATTTCCCCTACGACTACGCGGAGCCGAACGGCGCCGCCCCGGTCGCGATCAGCGCGGAGGTAAGTCCCGCACCCTGGACGCCCGGCCACCGGCTGGTCCGGATTGGCTTACAGGCGAAGCGGATTCACACCGGGGGCCTCCCGCCCAGCAACTTCGTGTTCCTGCTCGACGTGTCGGGGTCGATGATGCCGCCCAACAAGCTGCCGTTGCTCAAGGCCGCGTTCCGGCTGCTCGTCAACGAGCTGCGGGCTCGGGACCGGGTGGCGATCGTCGTGTACGCGGGCTCGGCGGGGTTGGTGCTGCCGTCCACGCCCGGTGACCAGAAGAACAAGATCCTCGACGCCATCGACCGGCTCGAGGCGGGTGGCAGCACGGCCGGCGGCGAAGGGATCCGGCGGGCGTACGACGAAGCCGTCGCGAACTTCGTCCGCGGCGGCAACAACCGCGTGATCCTCGCGACCGACGGCGACTTCAACGTGGGCGTATCGAGCGACGCCGAGATGGTGCGGCTGATCGAGGAGAAGCGGCAGACGGGCGTCTTCCTCACCGTGCTGGGCTTCGGGGAGGGCAACCTCCAGGCCGCGAAGATGGAGAAGCTCGCCGACCACGGAAACGGCAACTACGCCTACATCGATAACATCCTCGAGGCGCGCAAAGTGCTCGTCCACGAGCTCGGCGGCACGCTCTACACCGTGGCGAAGGACGTGAAGATCCAGGTGGAGTTCAATCCGGCCAAAGTACGGGCCTACCGCCTCATCGGCTACGAGAACCGACTGCTCGCGGACGAGGACTTCACCGATGACACGAAAGACGCGGGCGAGATCGGGTCGGGGCACTCTGTAACAGCGCTCTACGAGGTAGTGCCGGTCGGTAGCGCGAGCGACGCTACTGCGCGCGTGCCCGACTCGCTCCGCTACCAGACCGCGCGGGAGGCGCGCGACCCAGCCAGCGGCCCAGAGCTCCTGTTCGTCAAAATCCGCTACAAGCAGCCGGAGGGGGAGCGCAGCCGGGAGCTCGCGCTCGCCGTGCTCGACCAGCCGTCAGGCGCCGCGTCCCACGATTTGCAGTTCCAGACCGCGGTGGTCGAATTCGGCCTGCTGCTGCGGCAGTCGGAGCACCGCGGCGCGGCCTACATCGAGCGGGTGATCGCGGCCGCGCGCGAGGCGACCGGTCCCGATCCAGAGGGGTATCGCGCGGAGTTTGTCCGACTGGCTGAGGCGGCGCGCGCGCTCGGCCTGGCTCGCGCCGCAGCCACGCGTTAAGGTTCGGGGGATGCTGCGACTTCCCTCGTTCAACTATCTCCAGCCGAAGACGCTCGCCCAGGCCATCGCCATGCAGGCCGATGCCGGCCCGGACGGGGCGTTCGTCGCAGGCGGGACCGATCTCTACCCCAACATGAAGCGGCGGCAGCAGGAGCCGAAGGTTGTCATCTCGCTGATGGGGATCCCCGAGCTGGCGGGATGCGAGATGCGGGATGCGGGATGTGTGGTCGGGCCGTGCATCACTCTGTCCGAGCTTTCCAACCTTCCATCATTCCGCCGGAGCTACCCCGCCGTCGCCCACGCTGCCGAGCTCGTCTCCACCCCCCTGCTCCGCAACATGGGCACGCTCGGCGGCAACCTCTGCCTCGACACGCGCTGCAACTACTACGACCAGACCTACGAATGGCGCAAGGCGATCGACTTCTGCATGAAGAAGGATGGCACGATCTGCTGGGTAGCCCCGTCGTCACCCCGCTGCTGGGCCGTGAGCTCCTCGGACGTGGCGCCGGTGATGGTGGCGATCGGCGCCGAGTTCCGGCTCGTCGGACCAAAGGGCGAGCGCGTCGTGCCCGCGGGACGGCTGTACGCCAACGACGGGATCAACTATCTCACCAAGGATCCCGACGAGATCCTCGCCGAGGTGCGGCTGCCTGCCCCGGACGGCTGGGACGCTGTGTACCACAAGCTGCGCCGGCGCGGCTCGTTCGATTTCCCCGTGCTCGGCGTGGCGGCGTGGATCGACTGGGATGGCGCCGACGTCGCGGACGCCCGCATCGTGCTCGGCGGCGTCGCGAGCTGGCCCCAGGAGGTCTCCGAAGCGGGCGCGTCCCTCAAGGGAACCGACCTGTCCGACGACGCCATCGCCCGAGCCGCAGATGCCGCGTATCGTCCTGCCAAGCCGTTGGATAACACCGATTTCGACTTGTCGTGGCGCAAGCAGATGACGCGCGTGTACGTGCAGGCGGCGCTGGAGGAGCTCAGGGAGCGGCGGCGCTGATGCCCTCACGCCACCAGCGTGTCGATCTCCTCCCGCACCTTCTCCAGCCGGTCGGCGATTTGCTTGCGCGTGGATTCGTCCCGCGACCGCCAGCCCGCCCGGTATACTGTCTTCACCAGCCGGCCGACGGCGCGGTTCATGTCGGCCATGGCGCCACCCAGCGCGCGCTCCACGGTGTCGTGCACACGCTCGAAGATGTCGTCCACGACATCCTTGTGCTCATCGAGGAACGTGCGCCCCGTGTCCGTGATCTCGTAGACCTTCTTACCCGCCACGTCGCGGGACGTGACGAGCCCTTCATCTTCGAGCCACTGCAGCGTCGGGTACACAGTGCCGGGGGACGGCGAGTAGCAGCCGCGCAGCTGCTCCTCGAGCTCTTTCATTACCTCGTAGCCGTGGCGTGGCTTGTCCTTGAGCAGCTTGAGGATCACGTACTTCATGTCCCCTGACTCGAACCACTGACGGCGGCGGCGGCGCGGGCCGGCCCAGAAGAAGCCGCGGGGCCCGAGACCGAAGGCGAACGATTCCCATCCGAAATGCCGAGGCATGCCTTTTTCTCCAGGTTAAGATGTAACGACAAGATATTCTCTGACGATATATCGTGTCAATCCCTCGTAACGCCCCTCACAGCCCCCCGGAGCCGGCTGCGCCAAGTTCTCGGGTCACACTAGCTTGTCGGGTGGAGTCGCGACGCTAGATTAGAGCCCCGCGTAACCGCCCTTATTGCCCGTCGCGCCCTGGAAGGAGATCCGATGTCTGTGCAGGTGACCCCCCACCCGAGATGGGTGGCCGACCTGGATGCCGCTTTAGACCCGAGCCGGGAGGCGATCCTCGACACCGCGGTGATCGTGCACGCGTCCGAGAACCAGTTGCGGGACGGGAAAATTCAGAACTTCCTCGTCGCGTTCTACCCGATCATCCGGGACTTCCCGCAGTGGCTCCAGCTGTTGCTCGATCGCTCGCCCGAGGACGGCAAGGCCTTCTTCCGCGACAACATCCGCGTCGAAAAACGGCACGACGCCATGTGGCGCGCCATGGGCGACGGCTTCAACGTCCCCCGGGAACGCTTCCAAGTGCCCGAGCCGATGATCCCGGAAGTGAAGGAGTTCCACGGCTATCTCACGGAGATGTGCCGGGGCGCGGAGTTCGGGGCCGCCGTGTCGGCGACGAACTACGCCGTGGAGGGCGTCGCCCAGAAGATCTCGGAGAAGGCGCTGCGGGGCCTCGCCAAGAACGAGAAGATCGGCCCGCGGGGGCGGTGGTGGTTGGAAGAGCACGCCAAGTACGACGATGAACACCCGATCCACGCGCTCGAGATCATCAAGAACTGCGTGAAGCGCGGGGAGACCCCGCACACCGTCACGGACGCGGCGCTGAAGAGCCTCGGCCTCATGAAGGGCGCCATGGTGGCCTCCTACGACTCATGAGCAAGAGCCGGCGCGCTTCGCCGACCCGGGGGCTCCGACCCCCTGCGCCCGCGCCCAAGGCAGCCCCGAAGCGCCCGGCGTTTGACCCCTTGCGAGTGGCCGCGGAAATCGTGGCCTCCCTCGCCGACGCGGTGGTCGTGACCGGGACCGACCGCCGGGTACTCACCGCCAACCGCGCGGCGGCCGAGCTGTTCGGTCGCCCGCTCGACGACCTCCCCGGCACGGCGATCGACGACGTGGTCGCCTCCAGCGAGCGCGAGCACGTGGCCGAGCGCGAGCAGCGCGCGTTCCAGGGCGAGGAGCAGCACTACGAGACCAAGGTGGTGCGGGCGAACGGCGAAGAGCGCGTCGTCGCCGTCTCCACGACGCCGCTGGTGCTCGAGGGAGAGCTGCTCGGCGCGGTCGCCACGCTGCGTGACATCACCGAGCAACAGCGGGCGCAGGACACGCTGGCCCGCTCGGAAGCTCGCTACCGCAACCTGTTCGAGTCGGCGTCCGACGCGATCGTGACGCTCGACGCGAACGGCCGCTTCACGACCTTCAACCACGCCGCCGAGATCATCTCGGGGTACCGCCGTGAGGAGCTGGTGGGCCAGTGGTTCGCGCCGATGCTCCCCGATGACGAGCTCCCCAAGGCGCTCGCCCATTTCCAGAAGGCGCTCACCGGCGAGACCGGGCTGTTCGAAACCAACTTCTACCGCAAAGACGGCGACGTCCGGACGATCCAGGTCACCTACTCGACCCCGCAGCTGGACGAGGAGGTGCTGTGCGTCATCCGCGACGTCACCGACCAGAAGATGCTGCAGGAGCAGCTCATCCAGTCGGAGAAGATGTCCGCCATCGGGCAGCTCGTATCCGGCGTGGCGCACGAGCTCAACAACCCGCTGGCCGGCATCTCGGCGTTCGCGCAGTTGCTGCTCAGCGAGAAGCGGTTCCCGCCGGATCAGCGAACAGCGGCGGAAATGATCTACGCCGAGGCGCGACGCGCGTCACGCATCGTACAGAACCTCCTGACCTTCGCGCGCCAGCACAAGCCGGAGCGGACGCCCACTCAGGTCAACCAGGTGCTCGACGACACGCTCGAGCTGCGCGGCTACGAGCTGCGGGTGCGCGGCATCGATGTCGAGCGCGATTACGACGAGCAGGTGCCGGAGACGATGGCGGACGCGCACCAGCTGCAGCAGGTCTTCCTGAACCTGATTACGAACGCCGAGCAGGCGATGGAGCGCTCGGAACGCGACAAGCAGCGGCTCACGGTACGCACCCGCCGCGCGGGGGACGTGCTCCGCATCGAGATCGAGGACACGGGAGCCGGCATACCGCCGAATCTCCTCGAGCGCATCTTCAACCCCTTCTTCACGACCAAACCGACCGGCTCGGGCACGGGCCTCGGGCTCTCCATCTCGCTCGGGATCGTGCGCGAGCACGAGGGCCGAATCTGGGCGGAAAACGCGGCCCAGGGTGCCCGCTTCGTGATCGATCTGCCGATCGTCGCGCCCCGGATAACGGGCGACTACCCCGCCGTGCCCCCCAGCGCGCCGATTACGGATCGCCTGCACATCCTCGTCATCGACGACGAGGCGTCCGTCCGCGTCGCGCTGCAGCGCTACCTCGCGAGCCGCGGCCACGAGGTGGAGACGACGGCCAGCGGCAAGGAGGCGTTGGCGCGCATGCGCGAGGACGCCTTCGACGCGGTGATCGTCGACATGCGCATGCCCGACGTGTCCGGTGAGCAGTTGTTCCAGGAGCTCAAGGCGCGCGACGCGTCGTACGCCGAGCGGGTGATCTTCACCACCGGCCAGCTGGTGGACGACAGCGTGCGCACCTTCCTCGCCTCGACGGGTCGCCCCTGCGTGCCCAAGCCGTTCGAATTCAGCTCATTCGACCAGGTGCTGCCGGCGCGGCGCGCGAGCTGACCACACCCCGCCGCTAGCCTAGACCCGTCGCATCCACAGCGAGCGGCGTAGCAGCGACCGGGCCTTGCTCTGCTCCTCCCGCTCCCGTTTGCGGAAGGCGCGACGCTCTTCGGGCTCCGGCACCTTCCACGCGACGGTGGTGCGTTTTTGCTTCCGCATGATGTCGATGGACACCGTCTCTCCCGCTTCGTAGGAACGCAGGATCCGCATGGCATGGGACGGTGAGGCGGGCTTCCGCCCGCCGACCGACAGGATCACGTCGCCCGCTCTGAGGGGCAGGCTCGAGTCGGCGGGCGCCCGCACGACCAGGATGCCCTCCTTGGTACCGAAGTATTCGCCCAAGTCCGGGTTGAGACTCACGAGATCCAGATCGCCCCAGGGCGAGCCGAAGAACTCGAAGTTCATGTCGGGGATCTTGGGCATGACCATGGTGTGCGGCATCGTCATCTCGGGGATCTCGACCCGGAAGCTCGAGCCCAGATCCTCGGCGACGAGGGTCGCCTTCTTCGTGTCCCCGCCGCGCCGGTACTCGACCTGCGCCGTGTCGCCCGGCTCGAGCTTGCGTGCCAGCTCCACGAGCCTCGCCCCCGGACCCGACTCCTCCTCGTCCTCCGTTTTGGCGCCGGCGAGCGACGTGCCGTTGAACTTGGTGATGATGTCGCCGACCTTGAGCCCCGCTTTCGCCGCGGGCCCGCCCGGCGTCACGCCTTCCAGTTTCGCGCCGATCTTGTCTGTCTGGGAATCGGGCTCGAAGTTCACGACCACGCCGATCCGGCCGTGGTGGTCCCCGTACGCGTAAGCGTAGGCACGCGGCGCGCGCGCGGGGCGCGGCGCGCGCGGAGTCCGCTGCGCCGCCAGCGTCGCGGGCAAAGCGGCGAGCAACGCCGCCCCAATGACGATCCATTTCCGCTGCATAACCAGATGCTCCTTCGGGGCCTCAGAGCCCCACGTAAGCGGCGCGAGTGACGTGAACGGTCATGAGCTGCTGCATCGCGTCCACCCGCTGCTGCCACAGTTTCACGAGTTCGGCGCGGCGCACGGGAGCTTCGGGCGTCCCTACCTGCGCCAGCTCGCCGTCGATGACGGCGATGCGATCTTCCAGCGCGGCCGCGAGCGCCGCCGTGCGGCCGCTCGTGACCCGCGCGGCGGGGTCGTAGCGCTCGAGCTCCGCCTCGAGCGTCGCGGACTGCTGCTTCATCCGCTCCAGCTCAGCGGCGTCGACACGCCCGCCCGGGCCCGGCCGGATCAAGAGCAGCAGCGCGATGCCCGCCGCCGCAGACAGGCTCCACGCTCCCCACCGGCGCCGGCGGCGGCGCTCCTCGACCCGGAGCGCGTCGCGCACCGCCGGCCACCGGTCCCGGGCCGGCCGGTGCACCGGCAACGCTTTGAGCGCCGCGATGCGCTGGTACAGCACCTCGAGCTCGGCCCGGCACGCCGGGCACGTCTCGTGGTGCTGCTTGGCCCAGGCCGACGCCTCGTTTTCCTTGAGGGCCAGCAGGTCATCCATCGTGCAATGCATCATCGTGCTGCTCCTTCCGCGTCCAGCATCCGCCGCAGCCGCGTGTGCGCGCGCGCCAGCTGCGACTTCGAAAAGCTCACCGTCTTGCCCATCAGCTCCGCGATCTCCTCGTGCGTGTAGCCCTCGACGTCGTGCAGCCACACCACCGACCGTGACGTCTCGCTCAACTGCTCGAAGGCCCGTTCCAGGTCGATCCGGGCTGGCACGCCAGCCACCGAGCCCGACCGCGTGTGCTCCGGCCCCGCGTACGCTACTTGCCGCCCCGTCGACTCCTCGTCCAGCTCCTCGGTCGCTCGCACGTGGTTGCGGCGGATCCGCATCAGCGCCTTGGAGGCCGCGATGCGCTTGATCCAGCCCCACAGGTGCCCCTCGCCCCGGTACTGCTTGATGCTCCGCACCACCTCGAGGAACGTCTCCTGCAACACGTCCTCCGCGTCCTCCGGCGTGCGCAGCATGCGGAGCGCCAAGTTGTACACGGGCGTCTCGAACGCCCGGTAGAGCGCTTCCAGCGCCTCCAGATCGCCCGCACGGGCGCGCGCGACGAGGATGTCGGGGACGGCGAGCGAGATGGTCATCTCCTAAAACCTAAGATGCGTCGAGTGCGAAATACGTCGCGCAACGACGTCGCGGGAAGGCGTCACGAGACGTCGTCCCGTGACGCTGTTCCGTGACGCCTTCCCGTGACGTTGTTCCGTGACGCCGTCTAACCGATTGCCAATCGGTGAGTTGCAGCTATCTTCCAGCCATGCCGACCCTCGACAATGCAACGCTGCAAGGCTGGTTGCACCACTGGCAAGACGAGTACGACGCCGCCTACCTGTACCTGGTGCTCGCGGGTCAGGAGCCGGACCAGAAGAAGAAGGAGATCTACATCAAGCTCGCCGGTGTGGAGGAGCGGCACACGCAGCTGTGGGAAAAGCTGCTGGCCGAGCACGGCCATCCGATCGCGGCCGAGCGGGCGCGCCCCACCCTCAATGCGCGGTTGCGGGCCTGGTTCGGGCGTCGCTTCGGGCCCGGGTATCTGCTGCCGCTGCTGCTGCGAGAGGAGGGGCAGGAGGTCAAGGGCTATATGGACCTCCACAAGGAGTCCCGCCTCGACGATGCCCGGGACATCTCGCTCAAGCTCGCCAAGGAATCCGCGGCGCATGCGGAAACGCTGGCGGGGATCGCGGGGAAGACGAGCGAGCCGTGGCACCGCACCGAGTCGGGCGGCTACCTCCGCAACGTGGTATACGGCTTCAACGACGGCCTCACCGCAAACTTCGGCCTAGTGGCCGGTGTGCTGGGCGCGGCAGCGGCGCCGCACTTCGTCTTGGTCTCGGGGCTCGCGGGGATGATCGCGGACGCGCTCTCGATGGGCGCGTCGGGCTACCTCGCCGCCAAGAGCGAGCAAGAGGTCTACGCGCACGAGATCGCGATGGAGAAGGAAGAGATCCGGCTGATGCCCGACGTGGAGCAAGACGAGTTGACGCTGGTCTACCAGGCGAAGGGCATGGAGCCCGGGATCGCGCGCCAGTTGGCGGTCGACGTGATGCGCGACCCGCAACGGGCCCTGGGCGAGCAGGTGCGCGAGGAGCTGAAGATCGGCGAAGCGCACGCCACGCCGTTCAAGGAGGGCTGGGTCACCGGCGCATCCACGGCGGTCGGTGCGCTCATCCCGGTGGCGCCGTTTCTACTGTTCAGCGGGCGGACGGCGGCCTGGTTGGCGTTCGCGATCGCCATGTTGTCGCACTTCGCGGTCGGCGGCGCGCGCAGCTTCTTCACCGGCCGCGGCGTGATCCGCAGTGGGATCGACATGTTCGTGGTCGGACTGGGCGTAGCGGCCGTCGGGTACTTGGTCGGAAACGTGGTAGCGAACGTCCTATAAGACGAAGTTCAGCAGTCGATCCTGTACGTAGACCGTCTTCCGGACCGGCTTGCCGTCTACGAACCTCTTGACCGACTCGTCTTGCATCGCAAGTGCCACGACCTGTGCCTCGGTTGCGCCGCGTGAGACCGTGAGTCGCCCGCGCACCTTACCGTTCACCTGAACCACGATCTCCACGTCGCCAGCGGCCGCGAGTCTCTCGTCGTAGGCCGGCCAAGCCGCCGTGAAGATCGACCGCTCATGCCCAAGTACCCCCCAGAGCTCCTCGGCGAGATGGGGCGCGTACGGAGCGAGCATGACGAGTAACGGCTCGATTGCCTGCCCGCTCCCTGCTCCCTGCTCCCTCACGAGATTCACGTACTCCATCATGGCCGCGATCGCGGTGTTGTAGTTGAGCGTCTCGGTATCGACGGTCACCTTGCGAATGGTCTGGTGCAGCTTGCGCTCGACCTCCGAGGGCAACCCCGGGGACCCCGGGCGTACGCGCGGGGCTAGAGCTGCTTCGTGCGCGACCTGCCATACCTTGTCGAGGAACCGGCGGATCCCGATGATCCCGGTCTCCCGGAAGTCGCCGCCCTCCCGGAATGGGCCGAGGAACATGAGGTACATCCGGAAGGTGTCCGCACCCCACTTCTGGATGTGCGCGTCGGGGATCACGACGTTGCCGCGCGACTTTGACATCTTCGCGCCGTCCTTGATGATCAGCCCGTGCGCCCGGAGCTTGGGGAACGGCTCGTCGAACTCCACGTATCCGAGCTCCTGCAGCGCCATGGTGACGAAGCGCGAATAGAGGAGATGGAGCACGGCGTGCTCATTCCCGCCGATGTAGGTCGTGACCGGGAGCCACGTCTTCGTGCGCGCCGGGTCCCACGGCCGGTCGTCGAACTCGGTGGACGGGTACCGCAGGAAGTACCACGCCGAGTCGAGGAACGTATCGGAGACGTCCGTCTCACGGCGCCCCGTGGCCCCGCACTGCGGGCACTTCACAAAGTACCATTCCTTGTGCCGCGCCAGCGGGCTCACGCCGCTCGCGTCCGGCCGGAAGTCCTCGATGAAGGGGAGCTCCACCGGCAGATCCCGCTCCGGCACGGCCACCGGGCCGCAGCGGTCGCAGTAGATGATGGGGATGGGCGGGCCCCAGTAGCGCTGGCGCGAGATGCACCAGTCGTGCAGGCGGTATTGCACCTGTGGGGTCGCGAGCCCCTTGGATTGCAGCCAGGCGACGATCCTGCGGCCCCCTTCCCGGCAAGACAGTCCGTCGAATTCGCCCGAGTTCACGAGCACGCCGTCATCGGTGACCGTCGGCAGCGGGCCCCCGCCCTCAGCGCGGACCACGGGGCGGATCGCAAGCTTGAAGGCGGTCGCGAACTCGAAGTCGCGCCGATCGTGCGCCGGCACGGCCATGATCGCCCCGGTGCCGTATTCCATGAGGACGTAGTCCGCGATCCAGACGGGGATCGCCTCGCCGGTCGCCGGGTTACGCGCGTACGAGCCGAGGAACACCCCGGTCTTGGCCTTGTCGCCCACCTGGCGGGACACGATGTCTTTCGCCTGCACCTCGCGGCGGTAGGCGTTGACCGTGCGGCGCTGCTCGTCGGCGGTGAGGGCGTCGACCAGCGGGTGCTCGGGCGCGAGCACCATGTAGGTCGCGCCAAACACGGTGTCGGGCCGCGTCGTGAAGACGGTGATCTTCTGCCCGGCGGGGGTCTCGAACACGAGCTCCGCGCCTTCGCTCCGCCCGATCCAATTGTGCTGCAGCGTCCGGGTCGAATCCGACCAATCGAGCCGGTCGAGATTCTTGAGCAGCCGCTCGGCGTAGCGGGTGATCGCGAAGAACCACTGCTCGAGGAACCGCTGCTCCACCCTGGTATCGGGATGGCGCTCGCAGTAGCCGTTGATCACCTGCTCGTTCGCGACGACGCTCATGTCCTTCGGACACCAGTTGACCGCCGCCTTCTTCCGGAACGCGATGCCCGCTTTGTAGAGCTGGACGAAGATCCACTGCGTCCACTTGTAATAGCGAGGGTCCGTGGTGGACAGCTCGTGGCGCCAGTCGAACATGCCGCCGAACCGCGTGAGCTGGCGGCGGAACGTTGCGATATTTTGGGGAATGAGCTTGGCCGGGTGCGTGCCGACCGCGAGCGCGTAGTTCTCCGAGTGGATACCGAACGCATCGAACCCGATCGGCTCGAACACGTCGTGTCCCTGAAGCCGGCGGAACCGGCCGTAAATATCCGCGCCGGTGAACGCGAACATGTTCCCCACGTGTAACCCTTCCGCGGAGGGATAGGGAAACATCATGAGGTTGTAGAACGGCCGACGCGGCCGGTCGAGGTCGGGCTCGTTGGTGTGATCAGCAGCCCAACGCGCTTGCCACCGCGCCTCGACCGCCTGCGGGTCGTAACTCGGCACCTGGGTCATAAGTCCATGAAATTACACAGACTTGCCCCTGCGGGTAACCCTGCGTACCTTAGCGCTCCAACCCTTACGACATGACCAGCCGCACCCCGCAGCTCCGGCAGAGCTTCCTCGTCACGGGGGCCGGCGTCGCCCTGGTGCTGGTGATCGCGTTCGCGACGCTGTCGGGCAACAGCGCCCAGCGCACGGCGGAGCGGCAGGCGAATGAGCTGGGCCAGGTCGCGGCGCTGCGGGTCGCGACGCTCGTCGACCAGTACCTCCGGGAGCGCCGACACGAGGCCGAAGCGCTGGCCGCATCTCCGGCCGTGGTCCGGGCCGCGATCGAGGCCGCCCAGCAGGCCGCCAAGCAGAAGCTGCCGCAGCTCGACATCCCCACCCTCGAGCAGATGTTCGCTCAGCGCCGGGCGCTCGGCGGGGACGCCGACCTCGCGGCGTACTTGAGCGGATACCCCCAGCGCTCCGACTACGGCGAGCTGTTCTTCACCGAGCACCACGGCTACACCGTGCTCGCCTCGGGGCGGACGTCGGACTTCGTGCAGTCCGACGAAGCATGGTGGCAGCGGGCGATGGCCGACGGCCTGTTCGAAGGCGCCCCGCAGTATGATTCCTCGGCGGCTGTGCTATCGCTCGAATACGACGTCGCGATCCACGCGCCCCGGGCGACGCGGCCCGTGGGCGTGCTCAAGACCGTGTTCGCTCTGGACCGCCTGTCGCGCCTGCTCGTGGGAGTCGAGGTCAGCGGGGGCCGACTCCAGGTGGTGGACGCCACGGGACGCGTGATCGTAAGCGCGAATCAGGGCGAGCTGCTGCACACGCTCCCGGACGCGGCGGCGGTGCCGCGCACGGAGTTGCCCGCCCGCACGACGCTGCGGACGGGCAGGGCGGAAGACCTCGTTGTCACCGCGCCCACGAACAACGGCAAATGGTGGGTGGTGTTCCGGCAACCGACGGCCACCGCGTACGCGGGGGCACGCGGCACCCGGGCGAGCATCTTCCTGTGGGCGCTGCTCCTGTTCGGCGCGACGGTGGGCCTCCTGGTGTTCTTCCGCCATCGCCTCAACAAGCGGATCACCGAGCCGGTGAAGGCGGCGGGTGCGATCGCGAGCCGCGTGGCGGGCGGGGACCTCTCCGTCACGGTCGTGACCCAGCGCACCGAAGCGGCCGAGGTGGGCGATCTCCTCTCCTCGGTCCACACGATGGTGGTGGCGCTGCGGCGGCTGGTGGGCGCGATCCGCACGGCCGCCGACGAGGCGGCGGCGATGGCGACTGAGATCTCGTCGTCGACCGAAGAGATGAGCGCCTCGACCGAGGAGATGACGGCGACCTGCCAGGACCTCACCAGGCGCGCGGCGGATCAGGCACAGTTGGTACGCGCCGCGGCGGACGATGCGGCCAAGATCCTCCACATCGCCACGGCGCTCGCGGCGGGGGCGGAGGACTCGGTGCGGCGCAACACCGCCGTCGCGGACCTGGCCCGGCGGCACAAGGAGGTGCTCGATCAGAGCACCGCGCAGCTTGCCAAGCTGGCCGAAGAAGTGGAGCGGGGCTCGAAAGAAGCGGCGGCGCTCGCTCAGGCGTCGGGCGAAATCCAGAAGTTCGTTACCCAGACGAAGGCGATCGCGACGCAAACCAACATGCTCGCCCTGAACGCCGCGATCGAGGCGGCGCGCGCCGGCCCGCAGGGGCGCGGCTTCGCCGTGGTGGCGGACGAAGTGCGGAAGCTCGCCTCGGTGGCGGCGGCGGCGGCGGGAGACACGGGGGACACGGTGCGCGGCGTGCTGGCGCGGGTCGAGGCGACCCGGGAGCGGCTGGCGCACCTCGCCCAGGGGGGCGCCGCGGCGCGCGCAGCCGCACAAGCTGCCGCGCAGGGCCTCGCGACGGTGGCCGCGGAGGCGCAGGCGAGCGACATCTGGAGCCGGGAGATCGCGCGGTCCGCGGAGGAGATGCGGGCGCTGGTCGAGGAGATCAGCGCGCGCCTCGCCACGGTGACCCACGAGACGGAGAGCCTGCTCGCCGCGGCGGAGGAGATCGCGGCGTCGAGCGAGGAGCAGAGTGCCTCGACCGAGGAGATCGCGTCGTCGGCGAACCAGCTCGCCGAGGCGGCGGACAAGCTGACCGGCGCGGTGAAATCGTTCCGGCTGCTCGCCGACGAGGAGCCGCCACCGGAGCGGCAAGCGGCGGACTAGCGCGTTCGGTCTGGCGTGAAATCCACGCGAATGTGAAGGGCCGGTCGGCCGGCCGCTTCGCCAGGCAGGCCAGAATCACGCTATCCAGCGCCGCCGACACCTCCACCTTAGAGCGGTGGGACGGTGGCACAGGTGGCGCCTCGAGGTGCTGCATCAGCATTTTGGCCCCAGTCGTGGCGTCGAATACTAGCTCGCCCGTGAGGAGCCAGTACGCGACGCAGCCGAGCGCGTAAATGTCCGCCCGATGGTCTGGCTCCGGATCGCCGAAACAGCTTCAGGGGTCATGAACGCTGGCGTTCCTGGCGTCCCCGCGTCCTCGGCCGTAAGCGTCCCAGCACGCCTCCGACCACCGCGACCCCGAGCGCGAGCAGATGAAGGCGCGGGTTCCCCCGGGCGACCACGCCGGCCTTGGCGAGCGCAAACGACAGCCACCCCCCGCCGATGAAGAAGCACACGATGAGTGGTGCGAGCAGCAGCAAGCCCGGACCTTGCATGAACGTCATCACGCGCACCAGAGACCCGGGCTGCGAACGGACATTTCACGCAGGTGGCCGGCTCCTCGCCGGGAGGCCCCGCCTCGCCGTCACGGCTGGCGCCATCTCGCCCCGAGCCGCGCGACGAACTCGTCAGCGACGTCCGGGCCCCAACTGCCGGCCGCGTAGTTGGGGAAGTGATCCGGTCGTTTGTGTTGCCAGTAGTCGATGATGGGATCAACGACCGCCCATGCCGCCTCGACTTCGTCCGATCGGGTGAACAGGGTCGCGTCGCCGAGCATGCAGTCGAGCAGCAGGGTCTCGTAGGCCTCGTGGCCAGCCTCGCCGAACGCCTGGTGGTAGTCGAAGTCCATATCGACCGAAACCATCCGCACTTCCACGCCCGGGACCTTGACCTCGAACCGGAGCGAGATGCCTTCGTTGGGTTGGACCCGGATGGCGAGCACGTTGGGCTGGAATTGCTGGTCCGGCGGCAGCGGAAACATGAGGTGCGGCGGCTGCCGGAACTGGATCGCGATCTCCGTAGCGCGCCGCGGCAGCCGCTTGCCCGAGCGCACGTAGAACGGCACGTCGTGCCAGCGCCAGTTGTCGATCATGAAGCGCGCCGCCGCGTAGGTCGCCGTCCCCGAGTCCGGCGCGACGTTGGGCTCCTGCCGATAGCCCGGGACGGCGTGACCGTCGATCGTCCCTGGACCGTATTGTCCGCGCACCAGGTAGTCGTGCATCTCCGGCGGCGTGATGGGGCGGATCGCGCGCAGCACTTTCACCTTCTCATCCCGCACGGCGTCGGCACTGAACGTCACCGGCGGCTCCATCGCCGTGAGCGTGAGGAGCTGCAGCAGGTGGTTCTGGAACATGTCGCGCACCACGCCCGCTTCTTCGTAATAGCGCCCGCGGTGCTCGACCCCCACGCTCTCGGCCGCCGTGATCTGCACGTGATGGACGTGCTGGCGGTTCCACACCGGCTCGAAGATCGAGTTGGCGAACCGGAACACCAGCAGGTTCTGCACCGTCTCCTTGCCGAGGTAGTGATCGATCCGGTAGACCTGATGCTCGGCGAACGCCTGGCGCACGACGCCGTTCAGCGCCCGCGCGCTCTCGAGGCTGTGCCCGAACGGCTTCTCGATGATGACGCGCACCCACGCCGGCGCCACCGGGTCGCGGACTTGGGGCGCGACGCCGCTCGCATTGAGGTGGTGAATCACGTCCGGGTAGACGCTCGGCGGGATGGCGAGGTAAAAGAGGCGACCCCGCGCCGCGACGGCAGGCGGGGCGCCGTCTACTGCCTCGAGCCGCCGGCGCAGCGCGCCATACGTCTGCGCATCGTCCAGATCGCCGCACACGTAGAACAGCCGCTCGCGCAGGGTCGCCGCGACGTCGGGCCGACCCCCGTCAGGAGCGAACTCGTCCAGCGCGCGCTGCATCGCTGTACGGAACGACGCGTCGTCGAGCCGCTCGCGCGCTACGCCGATCACCGCGACGGTAGGCGGCAGGAGGCCATCTTGCAGGAGGTGGTACAATGCCGGGACCAGTTTGCGGCGGGTGAGGTCGCCTCCCGCCCCGAAGATAACGAGCGTGCACGGCCCCGCCGCCTTCAAGGACAAGGCGGGGGGGTGCAGCGCTTCGGCGATGCGCGCGGCGACGGACAGCCGTGGGCTCATGTCGTCTTCACCGCATGACCGCCGAACTCGTTGCGGAGCGCCGCGATCACCTTGGCGCCGAACGACTCCGGCTGCCGCGACCGGAAGCGGGCCAGGAGCGACAGCGTGATGACCGGCGCGGGGACGTCCAGACGCATCGCCTCCTCCACGGTCCACCGTCCCTCGCCCGAGTCCTCGACGAACCCCTTGATCGCCCCCAGGTCGGCGTCCTTCTCGAACGCCCGCGCGGCCAGCTCGTTGAGCCAGGAGCGCACCACGCTCCCCTGGTTCCACAGATTCGCGATGTTGCAGAGGTCGAGCTTGAAGTCCTTGGAGGCATGCAGGATTTCGTAGCCCTCGGCGTACGCCTGGAGCAGCCCGTACTCGATCCCGTTGTGCACCATCTTCACGTAGTGTCCCGCGCCCGGCGGCCCGACGTGCGCGTACCCGTCCGGCGGCGCCAGCGTTTTGAAGATCGGCTCGCAGTGGCGGAACGCGGCCGGCGACGCGCCGATCATCAGACAGTAGCCGACTGTCAGGCCCCAGATGCCGCCGCTCGTCCCGGCGTCCACGAACTCGAGCCCCTTGGCTTCGAGCGCCTTCGCCCGGCGCATCGACTCGCGGAAGTTCGAGTTGCCGCCATCGATGAGGATGTCCCCGCCGGCGAGATGGGGCACCAGTTGCTCGATCGTGCTTTCCACCGCCTGACCGGACGGGACCATCACCCAGGCCACGCGTCGGCCGGTGAGCTGCCGGCAGGTGTCGGCGAGGTCGCGCGCGCCCTTCGCCCCCAGCTGCACGTGTGTCTGGATCGCGTCGGGGCTGCGATCGTAGACGACGACCTCGTGCCCCCCCTGGAGCAGCCGCCGCACCATGTTGCCGCCCATGCGGCCCAATCCGATCATCGCCAGTTGCATCGCCGCTCCTCCTTCAGATGGCCACGGCCAGCGCCGCCAGGTCGCGGCGGAGCCGTGGGGCGTCGAGGTACAGAACCGTGCGCATCCCGAGCAGCCGCGCCGTCTCGAGGTTGTGCTCGCGGTCGTCAATGAACACGGCAGCCGACGGGTCGGCCTGCGACATCACCAGCGCGCGCTCGTAGATTTGGCGCGAGGGCTTGAGGACCCCCACCCAGCACGACGTGAAGAACGTGTCGAAGATGTCCCGCAGGCCGAACACCTGTAATCGGTGCTCGTTGAGCTCGGCCGATTCGTTGTTGATCGTCATCATCCAATAGCGGCATGTCCGCGCGAGGTTGCGCGCCACAGCGATGGTCTCCGGGAAGGGGATACTTTGACGCAACATAAATGCCCGGAAGTCCTCGCGGCGGAACGGGCGCGGTCGATAGAACACGGTGTGATCGAGGTATTGGTCCAGCGACATCCCGCCGGTTTCCCACAGCGTGACCGCCCCGTCGTGCCGCTTGTGTAGTTCGGCGGCGTCCAGGCCGAACGTTTCAGCAGCGGCCGCGCGGTGGTGCTGGTCCCAGCCGTTCGTGCCCAGGACTCCACCCACGTCGAAGAAGACGTGTGTGATGCTCACCGCTCGAGCAGTGCGAAGCCGTCGACCCGAATCGCGGGCCGGCCGCGCCCGCGCAGCGCGCGCAGATCGCCCTCGGCCTGCGCCGCCTCCAGCTGGCCGAACGTGTAGGGCACCCCGGGGATGGGGACGTCCCGGTCGGCCCGCTCGGTGATCTGCAGGAAGTGACCGACGGGCGGGCCGCCCTTGTGCAGTTGTCCGGTCGAGTGCAGGAACCGCGGGCCGTAGCCCACCGTGGTGGCAACCTTCAACCGGTCGCGCAACGTTCCGCGAGCGGCCGCGAGCCGCCGGTCGTTCTGGGGAGTCGGCGGCAGGTACGCCATCACAGCGAGATAGTCGCCCGGCCTGATCGCGGCCAGGAAGGCGTCGAGCTCCGCAGCCGTGGCCGGCGGGGCGGGCGGCTGTTTCCCGGCGAGCACATCCCTGGTGTTCTGCTTGCTCTCAGCCACGTTGGGCTGGTCGAACGCGTTGATGCGCAAGATCGCTCCGGCGACGGCGGTGGCAAACTCCCAGCGGAAGAACTCCTGCCCTAGGTCGTAGCGGTCCTCCAGTGCCAGCCGCACAACGGGGTGGCCCGCGACGGTGAGCGCGCGCAGCCGCGCCTCCGTCGCGTCGTCCCCCTCACCCGCGAGCGTGAGCGCGATGAACACGCGGTCGCGCCCGTACACCTCGGGCGGGCCCAGCGGCTCCTCGACCACCGGCAGGATCCCCGTTCCTTCCTTGCCGGTGCTCTCCGCGATCAATTGCTCGACCCACAGCCCGAAGCTCCCGATCCCAGGCGAGAGCACGAACGTCGCCTTGTTACGACCCGCGAGCGCGGCTTCACCGAGGATGGCGCCCAGCCACGCCGCCGGGTTTTGACCCGCTGGAACCCACGCCGCGCAGGCCTCAGCCGCGCGATGTGCGCGGTGCAGCAACAGGCCGACGTCGATCCCGATGAGCGCCGCCGGGACGAGTCCGAAGTAGGACAGGGCGGAATAGCGACCGCCGATGTCCTTGGGGTTCAAGAAGGTGCGGCGGAACCCCCGCTCCGCGGCGAGCCGGGCGAGCGGCGTGTCCGGATCGGTGATCGCGACGAACTGCGCCCCCCGGCCGCCGGTGCCGTCCCAGAAATAGCGGAACAGGCAGTCCGTCTCCTGCGTCGTACCGGACTTGCTCGAGACCAGGAACAGCGTGCGCGCGACATTCCCGCCGGCGCCGGCGGCGGCGGCGGCCACGGCGCGCGGGTCGGTGCTGTCGAGCACGAGCAGCGACGGGTAGCCGGTCCGGCGGCCGAATGTGCGCCACAGCACCTCGGGCGCCAGGCTCGAGCCCCCCATGCCGCACAGCAACACCCGGTCGAACTCGCCCCGCAGCTGCTCGACAAACGCGGCCAGCGCTTTGACCTGCTGCGCCATCATCTCGCCCACGCCGAGCCAACCCAACCGGTCGCTGATCTCCGGAGTATCGGGGTCAGGCATCCAGACGGTCGGGTCCCGGGCCCAGATACGCTTGGGCACGTCCGCCTGCTCCAGCTCCGCGAGCCGCAGCGTCACCGCCTGGTCGAACGCGCGCAGCTCGGCGGAGTGCCGCGGCGGTGCCGCGGCCACGAGCGTCTTACGCTTCGCGGCGATCACGCCGAGCAGCGTGTCGAAGGAGTGGGCGAATTTCTCGATCCCCTCTGTCTCGAGCACTCGCGTGACTTCGTCGAAATCGATCGCGGTCGCGAGGCGCTCCATAACGCGCTGCGCTGCCGCCGGGTCGCCGGGCAGGGTCTCTCGCACGGTGCCGTGGTCTTCGAACAGCTGCAGCGTCTGTGGCGGCAAGGTGTTTATCGTGTCCGCGCCGATCAGTGAATCCACGTACAACACGTCGGAATAGACCGGGTCCTTGGTGCCGGTGCTGGCCCACAGCAAACGCTGGGGCTTCGCCCCCGCCGCGGCGAGCGAGCGCCACCGCCCGCCGTTCAGCAGCTCACGGAACCACGCGTACGCCAGCTGCGCGTTCGCGATCGCGACCTTGCCGCGCAGGCCCAGCGACGCCCCGCCGATCGCGTCGAGCCGGCGGTCTACCTCCGTATCGACGCGACTCACGAAGAAGGACGCGACTGACGCGACGCGGTCGATCGGCTGCCGAGCGTTGCGCCGGGCTTCCAGCGCCCGCAGATAGGCCTCGGCGACCTGCCGGTAGTGCTCGAGGGAGAACAGCAGCGTGATGTTGACGTTGATGCCGTCGGTCAGCAGGCGCTCGATCGCGGGCCATCCCTCGCGCGTCCCCGGCACTTTGATCATCACGTTCGGCCGGTCCACCGCCGCCCACAGGCGACGGGCTTCCCCGATCGTGCCCGCCGTGTCCCGCGCGAGCGTAGGGGACACCTCGAGCGAGACGAACCCATCCGCTCCCTGGGACGCGTCGTAGACGGAGCGAAACAGGTCCGCGGCGGTCCGCACGTCGTCGACGGCCAGGAGGTCGAAAATGTCGCGCTCAGTCCGGGACGAGGCGGCGACCCGGGACAGGGCTGCGTCATAGTCGGTGCTCCCGCCGATCGCGTGCTCGAAGATCGTCGGGTTGGACGTCATTCCCCGGAGGCCGTCGTCGATCATCCGTTGCAGCTCCCCGGACTGGAGCATGCCCCGTCGCAAGTAGTCGAGCCAGACGCTCTGCCCGAGGTCGAGTAGAGCCTGCACGCGAGTTTTCGCGGCGACTTTAGCCATGATGCCCTTCCTCAAGTTTGTTTCCGTCAGGGGAGCTTGGCTGCCACGGCGGCCGCTCCCAGCAGCGCCACGTGCGGGTTCACGATGACGCGCACCGGCACGCGCGCGAGGTAGTCCGACATCCTGCCCTTGTCGCGGAACGCCCGGAGGAAGCCCCCGTCCCGCAGATGTCCCACGATGCGCGGGGCGATCCCGCCCCCGATGTAAATCCCTGCGCGGGCGAGCACGGTGAGGGCGAGGTCGCCCGCCGCCGCCCCGAGCGCATCGACGAAGAGGTCGAGGGTGTGGCGGCACAGTGCGTCGGTCCCGGTCGTGGCGAGCCGGAAAATTACCGCCGCCGGATCGCCGCCCTCGATCTCGGCGCGGACCGCTGGGTTCTCCGGGGCAACGCCGGTGCTCGCGAGGTAACGGTACGTCCCGAGGATCCCCGGCCCCGAGAGCACGCGCTCTTGGGACACGCGTCCGTATTCGCGCTCCAGAGAACGGGCCAGCCCCGCCTGGCGCTCACCGCGGGGGGTGAAGCCGACGTGGCCGCCCTCGGAGCCGTGCACCTCGTAGTGAGCGCCCCGCCGGGTGAGGAATCCCACCCCCAGGCCGGTGCCGGCGCCGATGAGCCCGATCGGGGCGCCCGCCTTGGGCTCGCCGGGCTGGAGCGTCTCGACGTCCTCTGCACGCAGCAACGCGATGCCGTGGCCGATCGCCGTGAAGTCGTTGATGAGCGCGCTGGACGCGATCCCGATGTCGGCGGCCAGGGCTCGGGCGTCCACCCGCCACGGGAGGTTCGCCGCCCGACATTCGTCCTCCATGGCCGGGCACGGCACCCCGACGCAGGCGCGCTCCGGTCGCGCGTTGATCTCCGCACAGAAGGTCCGCACGATGGGGGCGAGCCCCGGGTAGGCGCGGCTGGGATAGGTCCGGTGCTCTCGAATGGTGGCCCGACCATCCAGGACCTCCACCAGAGCCAGGCGCGCGTTGGTTCCCCCCACATCGCCGGCGAGGACGTTCATGGGACGGGCCGCGCCAGTCGCGCTGCCGCGGGAGGATCGAGAAACCACACGCCGTGCCGGGCGAGGACCGCCGGGATCTCGCTCGCCGAGGGGGGGGCGTCGCTCTCGAGCGCCCGGGCGACCGCCGTCGCCTTTTCTTTGCCCGTGACGAGCACCGCCACGTGGCGGGCCGCGGCGATGACGGGCGGCGTGATCGTCAGCCGCCGGCGCGGTGGCTTCGGACTCTCCACGACGACCACACGGCGCTGTTGCTCGGCGAGCGCGGGTGAGCCGGGGAAGAGCGAGGCCGTGTGCCCATCCGGACCCATGCCGAGGACGAGCACGTCGAGCGCGGCGGGCAACTGGCGGTCGTAGGCGGCGGCCGCCGCGTCCAAGTCGCGGCGCTCTCCCTCCATGCGATGAACACGCGCCGCCGGGATCGCCACCCGCGTGAGCAGCACCTCCATCGCCATATGGAAGTTGCTGTCGGGGTGGTCGCGCGGCACGGCACGCTCGTCGCCGAAATAGACATCTACCCGGTTCCAGTCGATGCGGCCGGCCAAGTCGGGCGCCGCGAGCGCGGCGTACACCGGTCGCGGCGTCGTGCCCCCCGAAAGCGCAACGGCGCAGTGGCCGCGGGCGACGAGCACATCCGCCATCGTCTGCGCCAGCCACGCGGCGGCGCGGCGCGGAAGGGCTGCCGTCGGCTCGACGACGAGCTGCAGCGCCACGCTAGCACTCGGTCACATGTGACCGGGAGTCGGATCGAGCAGCGGACGGCTCGCCACCGTCGGGCAGCGCCGTGAGGCGGTCGGTGAGCCGCGCCGTACGGGCCCCCAGCTGCCCGCACGCCGGGCAGCGGTTCAAGTGCGCGGTGCGGTCGACGTACTCCCGTACCGCGCGCACGTACGCGGCATGACTCCAGGTAAGCGGCGAGACCGACAGCGGCTCGCCCGTGTACGGATGGAGCTGCTCCGCCATCACCCCCGACGGCAATGCGCGTCGCGCAGCCCACTCGATCAGCTCGAGGCCCCCAGCGAGCTCTTCGGGAGTGCGGGCGCGCAGCAGGCGATAGCGCGCCAGCCACAACGTGCTGATGAACCACGGATTACCCGGCACGCGCTTCGTGTCCTGACGCTCCACCTGGTAGTAGGCGTCGTTCTCGAAGCGCGCGAGGCCGCCGATGTCGGTGTGCACCCAGAGCCGCTCCTCGACCTGGCGAACGGTCGACTCGGCGCGCGGATCGTCGAGCGCGAGCGTGCCGAACTCCACCAGCCCGAGGAGGCTCGAGTCCACGGTCATATCGAGCGTATACCCATTGGACCCCGGCGACGCCATGCGCGCGAAGCGCTGTTCCTGCTCGTTCCACAACACGGCGCCCAACCCGTCGCGCATGCGTTCCGCGCCGGCTTGATAGCGGGCAGCCCGCTCGGACTCGCCGAAGGCTTCGGCCAGCCGAGCCGCGGCGCGCAGGCCGGCGATCACGGCCGCGACCGTGAAGGCGTGCACCCCCCACCGCTCCTCCCACAGGTCGTGCGACGGGAGCGGCAGGCCGGTGGCCGGGTCGACGTAGCCGAGCAGAAAGTCCGCGGGGCGCGTCACCAGCGTGCGGTAGAACGGCGCCGTCTCCTCGATGCGCTGGTACAGCTCGAAATACTGCCACAGCGCCCAGATGATGAGCGCGGTCTCGTCTTCTTGGATGGGGAGCACGGGCTTGCCGTCGCGCACATAGCCGTGCCACGACGACGCCAGGGTTCCGTCGGGGTTGTACTTGTGGCGGACGTACCCGAGCGGCGAGATGACGTGCGAGCAGAACTGCAGGAATTTCTCCGGCGCGCCCACGTGGCCGGCGCGCATCAGGGCCGCGGCGACCAAGGCGCCGTCGCGCGGCCACATGTAGGAGTAGGTGTCGCGCGCGAACCCGATGATGTCCGTGTCGTTGGCCGCGGTGATCGCGCCGTCATGGTCGATCTGCGAGCGGATGATGAGCAGGCTCTGGCTATAGCGCTGCACGACCGGCTCCGGCAGCGCGTCGAGACCGCGCTGGTCCTTGCGCACCCACAAGCGCCAGTAGTTGCGCGTCCGGCGCAGCAGCTCCGCCGGTGACTTATCGCGCACGACCCGATCGATCGTGGCCACCTCGCGGAAGTCCCGTCCCGCCGCCATCCAGTAGTCGGCTTCCCCCGAGCCGCGCGCCGGCACGGTGAGCGACAGGCCAAGCGTGGAATCGACCGAGCCCTGAGCGATGGGATTGCCCTGCAGCTCGCCGTCCTCGGCGTCACGCCACGTCCCCTCCGCACCGCCAACCTCCTTCGTCCCGCACGCGTACCGCCGCACTCCGATTTCCCCACCCACCGCGCAGTTCATGAGGAAGTAACGGTCGTCCTTATAGTGGATCACCGCCTGCGTCTCGGGAGAATACAGCGCCGTGTCCCCTACCTCGTTGCCTCGGATGTGGAAGTCGTGGTGGAAGAAGAGCCGGATCTCGCGGGCGCGGTCCTGGAGGTTGCTCACCCGGATGTGGCGCACCAGGACGTTCTCGAAGAAATCCACGACGTCGTGGCACAGGAGCTCCACGCCCAGAGCCTCGTGCCGGGCGCGCACCTCGGTGACCATGGATTCGACACCGTATTGCATGTCCAGCTGCCACTCCGGGCCCATCCAGCTGAACCGGCCCGCCGCCCACACGCCGAAGCGGAAGGGATGCCCGGTAGCGTGGTTTTCTTTTCCCACGTGGGGGTAGTAAATGTCCCGGATCAGATAATCGCGCCCGAACGCCACGAGCAGCTTGCCGTTCGCGAGCGGCAGGTCACGAGGCATGCGAGCCTACTCCCCGGCGCTCGAGCTGCGCCCGTGCGGCGGCGGCCACGTGCTCCACGGTAAAGCCGAATTTCTTCTGAAGCTCCTGCAGCGGCGCCGACGCGCCAAAGGTTTCCATGCCGATGCGCGCGCCCTCGGGCCCCACGTAGCGGTCCCATCCGAACTGGCTCGCCTGCTCCACGGACACCCGGGCCGTGACGTCGGGCGGAAGCACGCCCTCCCGATAGGACTGCGGCTGCTGCTCGAACAGCTCCCACGACGGCATGCTCACGACGCGCGCCTTCACTCCCTCGGCGCTGAGGCGCTCGAACGCCTGGACACACAGGGCCACCTCGCTTCCGGTACCGAGCAACAGGACGTCGGGGCGTCCGCCGTCCGCGTCCGCCAGCACGTAGGCTCCGTTTGCGAGTCCCGCGGCCGACGCGTAGCGCGTGCGGTCGAGCGTCGGCAGTGCCTGCCGTGACACCACGAGGGCAGCGGGGACGTGGCGCAACTGGAGGATCACGCGCCACGCCTCCCGCACCTCGTTCGCGTCCGCCGGGCGCAGCGTGATGAGCCCCGGGATGGCGCGCAGCGACGCGAGCTGCTCGATCGGCTGGTGTGTGGGTCCGTCCTCCCCGACGCCGATCGAGTCGTGCGTGAAGACGTAGATCACGGGAATCTCCATCAACGCCGCGAGCCGCAGCGCCGGCCGCCCGTAATCGCTGAAGATCAGGAAGCCCGAGCCGAACGGGCGGACCTTGGACAGCGACAGCCCGTTCAGCACCGCGCCCATCGCGTGCTCGCGGATTCCGAAATGCAGGTTCCGTCCTCCGGGGCTCTCGGCGGTGAGATCCCCCGCGTCGGGGAACGTCAGCCGCGTCTTGGTCGAAGGGGCCAGGTCCGCCGACCCGCCGATCAGCCAGGGCACGTTCTTGGCCACCACGTTCAGCACCTGGGCCGACGCGTCCCGGCCCGCGAGTCCCTTGGGATCCGCGGGGAAGCTCGGGAGGTCGCGATCCCAGCCGTCCGGAAGCTGGCGGTGCTGCATGCGGTACACCTGCTCCGCGAGCTCCGGATACGACTGGCGGTAGTGCTCCAACGAGGCGAACCAGGCATCGCGCAGCGCCCGTCCACGCCTGCCCACACCGCTCGCGACATGCTCCCGCACGCCGACGGGCACGAGAAACTTGGCATCCTCAGGCCAATCGTAGGTGCGCTTGGTGAGCCTGATCTCTTCCTCGCCCAGGGGCTCGCCGTGCGCGGCGCTCGTGTCTTGCTTGTTGGGCGCACCATAGGCGATATGGCTGTCCACGATGATCAGCGTGGGCCGGTCGGTCGTCTGGTGGAAGGTGCGGAGCGCCCGCCGCAGCATGTCGAGGTCGTTGGCGTCGCCGACCCGCGTGACGTTCCAGCGGTACCCGATGAAGCGCGTCGCCACGTCTTCTGAGAACGCCCAGTCGGTGTGACCCTCGATCGTGATCTTGTTGTTGTCGTAGATCCAGCAGAGGTTGGAGAGCTGGAGATGGCCGGCGAGCGACGCCGCCTCCCCCGAGATGCCCTCCATCATGCAGCCGTCACCGCACAACGCGTACACATCGTACCCGAACAAGTCGAAACCCGGACGGTTGAAGAACCGCGCCATCCAGCGGCTCGCGATCGCCATGCCGACGCTGGTCGCGACGCCTTGCCCGAGCGGGCCGCTCGTCGTCTCCACACCGGAGGTCCAGCGGTACTCGGGGTGCCCGGGTGCCTTGCTGTCGAGCTGACGGAAACGCTTGATGTCGTCGAGCGTCACCGCGAGCTGGCCCAGCCGCTCGTACTTGGCGTTCACCGCCTTCACCCCCGCGAGCGCGAGCATCGAATAGAGCAGCATCGAGGCGTGGCCCATCGAGAGCACGAAGCGATCCCGGTTCGGCCAGATCGGATCTTCGGGATCGAAGCGCAGGAACTCCTGCCACAGGCAATAGACGACCGGGGCCATCGCCATCGGCGTGCCCGGATGTCCCGATTTCGCCGCCTGCACGGCATCCATCGCGAGCGTGCGGATGGTATTGATGGTGAGGCGCTCGAGGTCAATCACGATGCACCAAGGAGCGCGCGCCCCTAGATGTGCGCGCGCAGCGGTGTAAGCCCACCCGCGAACCTCCCCAATGGGAGCACCGGGACGCGCACACCATGACCGTCTGCGCGCGGAGCGCAGGGGCGGTCGCCAAGCAGGCGACGGCCGCGATTAGCGCACGCGGTCCGAATACGGGAACTGCCACTCGCCCTGGAGCAGCCATCGTGAGCCCCTCTTCGAGAATCGCGCACACAGAGCTTCTGCTGACGTCGTCGGGATCACGACAGGCGCACGCCGCACACGCGCGCATCACGGCAGGATCGGGCCCCACGGGGTCCTGAGGGTGTCGCAATACGACCCAGCCCGCACCGGGTCGTGCCTCCGTCGATCACGGCGGGCTTCAGCCGGGAACATGGCGCGCGTGCCGTGAAGTTGCTAGAGGCACCTGACTCACGCCTGGCGCCGCTACTTGCGGCCCCCAGTACTCAGCGCCATCGTCATCCCTTCCTTCCCTGGCTCGGGAGACCAACACGCCTGCTCGTGCGGCGGCGTTCGGTATGTCGATCCTGGCTGCTCTGTCTTTGCAGGCGGCCGGGCAAGGCGTGCGTGGTCCCGCGCCCGTCCGCATCGGCGTCGTCCTCGACGGGCCCTCGGACTTCACCGACTCACTCCGTAGCCAGTTCGCGCGCGAGATCGTTGCCTTCTTCGGCGCTGAGCGCACCGTCGATCTCCCCTCGACGGCTACACTCCGGGGCGACTGGACCGCCGCCGGGGCGAGCGCCGCCATTGACCGGCTGTTGGCCGACCCCGCGGTCGATATCGGGCTCACGCTCGGCTCGCGACGTTCGTGACGCTGATTCTGGTGCCAGTCCTGTACGCGATCTTCGTCGAAGACTTGAAGATCGTGAAGTGGGAGCGGGTGGGAGCATCGCACTGACGCCGCTGTTGAGCGTAGTGCTCGTCTCGGCGGTGCTGATCGCGGTGACGGGGACCGCCGTCGCGATCGTGTTGTTCAAGTCCGCGAAGCGGGCGGACTGGGAGCAGCAGTCGCCCGATGGCGAGCAGGTCGCGTGACTCCGGTTCGTCATGTGCCGTCGCCGCGCCCGCTCACCCTGACGTCGCCGGGCGAGCGCCCGCCCGGCACGTGGCGCTACTCCTCGCGTCTCGCGCTGGTCCTTTCGGGCGGCGGCGCCCGCGGCGCCTATCAGGTGGGCGTGCTCGCCGGCCTCGCGGAGCGCCTGCCGGGGCTTGAGTTTCCCATCCTCACCGGCATGTCGGTTGGAGCCATCAACACGATCTACCTGGCTGCCCACCCTGGCCCCCTGCCCGCTGCCGTCGCTGGCTTGAGGAGCGAATGGAGCGGTCTCACGAGCGACGCGGTCTACCGGGTGCGCTCGTTCCGCCTCGTACGCTCGGCCTTGCGCTGGGCGTGGCAGGGCGCTACCGGGCGGCGGCGCGATCCCGTGGCGGTGCGTGGCCTCACCGATACGCAGCCGCTGCGAGAGTTCCTGACGCGGTGCGTGGATGTGCGCGGCATCGGCGCCAATATCGCCAACCGACGGCTTCGGGCGGCCGCTCTGAGCGCTACGTCCTACACGACCGGCCGCTCCGTGACGTTTGTACAGGGAACCGCCGACACGCCCGTCTGGGAGCGAGTGCAGCGCATCGCGGTGCGGACACAGCTCATGCACGACCACGTGATGGCGTCCGCGGCTCTCCCCCTTGTGTTTCCGGCCGTGCGTATCGGCGACGAGTTCTACGGGGACGGCAGCGTGCGCCAAATGGCGCCCCTGGCACCCGCCTTGCACCTCGGCGCCCGAGCGGTGGTCGCCATCGGTCTGGCTACGCCGCGCACGGCTGCGTCCTCCGCGCGCGCTGCGGATTACCCCAGCGCGGCGGAAGCGATGGGTCTCCTATTCGACGCCATCTTCCTCGACGCCCTCGCGGCCGACGCCGAGCGACTGGAGCGCGTGAACCGGTTGCTCGCCGCGCTGCCGCCGGACATCCCCCCGCCCGACGGCCTGCGGCCGGTCGAGCTGCTGCTGCTCCACCCGACGCGAGACCTGGGCTCCCTCGCCGCCGGGCAAGGCGGGCTCCTGCCCCCGGGCGTGCGCCGGGTCATCCGCGCGCTGGGCGGACACCGGGACGCGGCCGCGGAGTTTCTCAGCTTCCTCCTGTTTCATCCCGCGCACACGTCGCGCCTGGTGGACGTCGGCTACGAGGACGTCAAGACGCAATGGCCGGCGATCGAACGCTTTTTCGAGAAGCTGGAGCGGGCGGCCCAGACATGAGCGCCCAGTCTCCACGCCGGAACCAATCGGCACTAGGCCCCGTAGAGAGGAGGACGAATCCCGTCCCTACGCACCTGCGCGGAGCCGCCCCGAGATGAAGCGCCGTACGATCATCATCCCAGCCGTCGCGGTCGCCGTCCTCGGCCTGGCCGCCATGGCCGCCACCGGAAGGCTCGGCGGCAAGAAGAAGGAAGGGCCGAAGGCGGTGGCGGTCGTGCGCGGATCCCTGGTCGATAAGGCCCTCGCCGTCGGCACCATCGAGCCCCGCATCGAGGTCAGCGTCAAATCCATCCTGGCCGGAGTGGTGCGGCGGCGCTTCGCCGAAGTTGGGGACTTCGTCAAGCGGGGCCAGTCGCTGCTCGAGATCTCACCCAACCCGACACCGCTGGAAATGGTGGAGCTGCGCCGGAACGCGGAGCTGCGAGGGATCGAGCTCAAGAACCTGGAGCGCGAGTTGACCCGCCAGCAGGAGCTGCGTAACAAGAACCTGATTTCCCCCGCCGATCTCGAGACCGCGCAGCGGCAGGTAGACGAGGCGCGCTCGCAACTGTCGCTGGCGCAGGAGCGGCTGGCGCTGCAGGAAGGCGGCACGGTGCTGGCCAACGGCAAACCGGTCGAGACCGTGGTCCGCGCCCCCATCGATGGCTACATCCTCGAGGACTCGATCGAGATCGGCGATCCCGTGGTGCCGCTGACGCCGTACCAGGCGGGGACGGTGCTGATGCGCATGGCGGCGATGCGGGACTTGATCTTCCGGGGAACGGTGGACGAGATCGACGTGGGTCGGCTCAAGGAGGGCATGCCGGCAACCATCAAGATCGGCGCCCTGCCTAACGCGAGCGTGAAGGGCCGGCTCGAGAAGATCTGGCTCAAGGCGCACAAGCAGGAGCAGGCGACGGTGTTTCCGATCGAGATCGTCCTGACGGAGGTGGCAGGCGCGACGCTGCGCGCGGGCTATTCGGCCAATGCGGAGGTGACCATCTCGCGCCGGGATAGCGTGCTCTACATCCCGGAGCGGCTCATCACCCACCGCCACGACTCGAGCTTCGTGACCGTGCGCACCGGCCCTGGCAAGACCCAGGAGCGCTGGATCAAGACCGGTCTCTCCGACGCCATCAACATCGAGGTGCTGGAGGGCCTGCAGGTGACCGACTCGATCGTCGAGCCGCCGCCGCGCGAGATCACCTGACGTGTGGCGCGAGTTCGTCACCGACCTGCGAGCCCAGAAGCTCCGCACCTCCCTCACCGTACTCGGGATTGCCTGGGGCACGGTGGCGGTGGTGGTGCTGCTGGCGTTCGGCGTCGGTCTGGAGCGGCAAACCCGGAAGCGGTTTCACGGCTTGGGCGACCGAATCGTGATTCTCTTCGGCGGACGGACCACGAAGCCGTTCGCCGGCTTCGGCGATGGCCGCCCGATCCGCCTGCGGCCGGACGACGTGCAGCTGCTGGCCCGCGAGGTGGCCGAGATCGAGTACATCAGCCCGGAGTTCATCACGCAGAGCGCCCGCGTGCGGCGCGGTGTCAAGGCGGCCTCGCCCGCCGTCACGGGCATCCTGCCCGTTTATGGGCTGATGCGCAACATCATCGCCGACGCGGGCGGGCGCTTCATCAACGATCGCGACGTCGCCGAGCGAAGGCGGGTGGCCGTGCTGGGGGACGAGCTCGCCAAGCTGCTGTTTGGTGACGCAGCGCCGGTCGGCCAGCAGGTGTTCCTGGGCGACACCCCCTTCACCGTCGTGGGGGTGATGCGCCCCAAGCTGCAGAACTCCTCCTACCAGCAGCGGGACAAGGACCGGATCTTCATTCCGGCGACGACGCACTACGCCCTGTTCGGCAACCGCTTCCTGAACAACATCGTCTACCGCGCGCGCAGTTCGGAGATCACCAAGCTGGCCGAGCGCCGGGTGTATGAGACGATGGCACGCACGTACAAGTTCGATCCGCAGGATAAGGACGCGCTCGCCTTCTGGGACACGAGCGAGTGGGAGACCCGCTTCGGCAAGATGTTCGTCGCCTTCAATATCTTCTTCGCCATCGTCGGGAGCTTCACCCTGCTCGTGGGCGGCATCGGGGTGGCGAACATCATGTATATCGTGGTGCGGGAACGGACGCCCGAGATCGGGGTCCGGCGCGCCGTGGGTGCCACCCGGGCCGACATCATGCGCCAGTTCTTCGCCGAAGCGCTGATGATCGTGACCATGGGAGCGACGCTCGGCCTGCTGCTCTCGTTCGGGCTCGTGGCCGCGTTGGGCGCGCTGCCGATCAAGGAGTTCGTCGGCGTGCCCACGATCTCTCCCAGCGTACTGGCGGCGACGCTGGCGCTACTCGCGATGGTGGCGTGTGCGGCAGGCCTGATGCCGGCTCGGCGCGCGGCGGCACAGGATCCCGTGGAAGCGCTGCGCACCTGAGCATGTTCTACATCCTGCTCCAGGAGTTCATCGGCGACCTGAAGGCGCAGCGCACCCGGGCCTTCCTCACCTTCTTTGCGGTGACCTGGGGAACGCTCGCGGTCGTGTTGCTGCTCGCGTTTGGTGAGGGACTGAAGCGCACGATCCGTGACGGCCTGCTGGGCGCCGGCGAACGGATTTTCATGATCTACGGCGGTGAGACCAGCAAGGCATTCGCCGGGTTGGGGCAGGGCCGGCGCATCCGGCTGGTGGAAGAGGACCTCGACCTCCTCAAGAGCGCGATTCCGGATATCGACCGGGGGAGTATCTCGTACGGGCGCTGGGGTACCGCGTTCCAGATGGGCAAGACCCGCACCAACGCGTTCCTGGAGGGCGTCGGTCCCGATCACGAGCCGATGCGCCACATGGAGCCGGCGCAGGGCGGGCGCTTCATCAACGCCGCCGACATCGCGCAGAAACGGCGCGTGCTGTTCCTCGGCAACGAGCTGGCGGAGCGAATCTTCGGCAAGGGCGTGGATCCGATCGGCAAAAGCGTCGTGGTGGATGGCTTGCCCTTCACCGTGGTCGGGGTGCTGCAGAAGAAGTTCCAGGACTCGAGCAACAACGGGCCGGACGCGGACCGCGGCGTCATCCCCTATGCGACGTTTCGCACCATCTACGGCAACCGGTTCGTGAACCATCTCGTCGTGCAGCCGCACGATGCGTCCCGGGGACCCATGGTGAAGGCGGAGCTCTACCGCGTCCTGGGGCAGAAGTACCGCTTCGACCCCCAGGATGAGCGGGCGCTGGGCATGTGGGACTTCATCGAAAGCGAAAAGGAGAACCTCGCCGTCGGGCTCGGCATCCAGATCTTCATGGGGCTCGTCGGGGTCTTTACGCTCCTCATCGCCGGCGTCGGTGTCGCGAACATCATGTACGTCGTGGTGAAAGAGCGGACGCAGGAGATCGGGATCAAGCTGGCGCTCGGGGCCCGCCGCCGGTACATCATGGCGCAATTCCTGTTCGAGGCCATGACGATCGCCCTTGCCGGCGGGCTGGTGGGACTCGCGATGGCGGCGCTCATCGTGATCGGGGTCGACGCGATCCCGAAGGAAGACAACCCGGCGATGCAGTACATCCTGAACCCGAAGCTGTCGTGGCCGATCGCCCTGATCTGCGCCGGTATCCTGATCGGCGTGGGGCTCATCGCTGGTATCCTGCCCGCGCGCCGCGCCGCGGCGGTGGATCCGGTGGAGTCGCTGCGGTACGAGTGAATGTGGTGGGGCTAGGACGCAAGCGGACGGCCGATCTCCCAGTGATGGCCGAAAGGATCGACCACGCGGCCCAACCGCCACCCGTACGCCTCCTCCACCGCGATGACCTCTCGAGCACCCGCGGCAACTGCCTTCGCGAACATCGCATCCGGATCCGGTACGGTCAGGATCATCCGAACAGAACCACCGCCCAGCGACTCTGGACTGAAGTTGCCATGCTCAGGGGACTCGTCACTCAGCCAGAACTCCGCACCCTCGACGGACAGCCGAGATACCACCGAACCGCCGGGATCCTCCACACGGTAGACCTCGATCGCCCCGAAGGCCGCCTTGTAAAACTCCACCGCTCGCGCGCCATTCCGCACCGACAGCATGGGCGCGACCGAATACACGACGGAAGTCGCCGTGCCTACGTTTGTGCTCATCGATTCCTCTCGGTCGCTAGGCTGGAATGATTTTGAAGTTAGCGAAATCTCCGCCGGAGGTGTTCCCCACCCAGAGACCGACCCATCCTTTCTTACGGTCGCTCAACTGGTCGACCACTAAGCTGGGTTGTTTCGCATCACCGACGAAGACGCTCACCTTCGGACTTGCGACGACCACGCGCACGTGAAACCAAGCGTTCGGATCGGGCGCAGGATTGACGGCCTGCTCGTACTTCCCGGGCTGCTCAGCGCGCAACTTCTGCCACGTATAGCTGGGATGTGAGATGTATTGTACGGCGTGGCTCCGTCTTGCCGGGTCTACAGCCCTGAAGTTGAACGGCCGGAAGTAGATCGCGTCATACGTCGTTCCATCGACCCCATGAAAAGCAACACCGACGAAGCTCTGTTGCTGGACGTCCTTGCCCCTGACGTCAAATTCGATGGTGCCGTTGGCGAACTCCATTCCTTGCAGGTATGCCACGCCCTCGCCGGAGCTTTCGCTGAGACGAACTCCTCTCTTGGCGCCGTCGTTGAGGCTACTGACGCTGCGGTTGAAGACGTTCAAGCCTTTACCGTCGGCAAGCTTGGCTAGATCAGGCTCGATGATTCTCTGTTGACCCCCAACCCGGGAAACAGGGGAGAGGCCAGCGGCACAGGCTAGCGCAGCGATTACAAGAACACCTCTCTTCATGGTCCCCTCCTTGGACGTCATGCCATGCCGCCTGGCGCAGCGCGGAATCCCTTGACCGCGGCTCGCCCAAGCCAGACGAACAGGGCGAGCACGACGAGCTGCGTCACCAAAAATGGTGGCTCCTGCTGCTTCGGCGCGGCGACAATGAGAGCCGGAAGCCGCCGGAACAGCTGCACGAGCAGGACGAAGACGTTCAGGTAGAGCGCGAGCACGGCGCCCCAGACGTAGATCCCGCGCCACGCTCCGGTGAGGTGCTTGACGTAGCGCGCCACGATCACGGCGGCCAGGACGACGAGCGAGATGATCCCGACGGCGTGCGACGGCAGGAACGCCACGAAGGGAAAGCCGAATCCGGTGACGCTCGTCGCGACGGTCGTCACCAGGAAGACGCCGGTCCAGCCGTCGAGCCGCTTGCCGGCGACGAGCCCTCCCGCGACGACGAGCCCTGCGAAGATCCCGACAAGACTCAACACGACGTGAATCAACGTGAACGTCGTGAGGCCGAAGATCATGGGGGGGCGTCCTTTCGGAAGAGGAGCCAGCCGCGTGTCCAGCGTCAACGGTGATATACCGCTCGCCGTTGGATACAGCAATCCGCTCCAGCGCTGCTGCCATCAATATTGACAATCCGGGATATCCTCCCAGAATCCGGGGGCATGCCGGAGGACCTGGAAGGCGTCGTCGCCACAGCGACCCGACTCAGCCATGTCGATGGCGAGGCGGGTCGACTCACCATCGCCGGGTACGCTGTAGAAGATCTAGCTCCGTACGCCAGCTTCGAGGAAGTGGCGTACCTGCTGCTCCATGGCCGCCTGCCGGAGCCAGCGGAGCGCGTTCGGTTCACGCAGGATCTGGCCGGACGGCGCGCGCTGTCCCGCGTTGTACTAGAAGTAGTTCACGAAGCCGCTGCTACACAGGCACGACCCATCGATGCCTTGCGGATGGCGGCGGCCCTGCTCAGCCTCGGCCGCGAGGAGAGCCCCGGCGACGACGCGCTGACCGCAATCGCGTCCTTCCCGACGATCGTCGGGGCGTATTGGCGGGCTCTCAACGGGCAAGAGCCGCTCCCAGTGCGTTCCGACCTCCCGCACGCGGCCCATTACCTCCATCAAGTATTCGGCGCCGAGCCATCAACGGAACGGGCACGCGCGTTAGAAACCTATCTCAACACCGTGTGCGATCACGGTCTCAACGCCTCCACATTTGCGGCACGGGTTATCGTCTCCACGCGATCCGATGTCATTTCCGCGGTCACCGGCGCCGTCGGCGCACTCAAGGGTCCATTGCATGGCGGCGCACCGGGTCCGGCGCTGGATATGGTGTTCGAAATCGGTACTCCCGAAAGGGCGGAAGGTGTCATCCGCGCCAAACTCGATCGGGGCGAGCGTCTCATGGGATTCGGACATCGCATCTACCGAGTGCGTGACCCGCGTGCGGATGTGCTTGCCCGAGCTGCCGAACGCTTCTATACGAGCGGCGGCGATCAACTTCTCTATGACCTTGCGCGGCAGGTCGAAGTCACCGCGCTGCGTCTGCTCCGTGAACGCAAGCCAGAACGGCGGCTCGAGACCAATGTCGAGTTCTACACGGCGCTGTTGCTGCACGGTCTGGGATTTCCGTCCGAACTGTTCACTCCGACGTTCGCCGTCGGACGCGTCCTCGGCTGGTCGGCACACTGCCTGGAACAACTGCGCGACGGACGGTTGATCCGCCCGCAATCGGCCTACATCGGACCGACGGACCTCCATTACGATCGCGGCCCCACGCGTCCCGCGGTCTGAGATCGCAAAAGCCCTGCAACCTCAGGAGGCACCATGCTGCTGATCCGCGAAATCATGTACTGCAAGCCCGGCAAGGTGCGCCCGATGGTCGAAAAGTCCCTCGCCATGGCGAAGCTCAGCGAAAAGCTGGGACAGGGCAAGATGCGCATCATGACGGATCTGTGTGCCGAGCGATACTGGACGATTGTGACGGAGTTCGAAGTCCCGAGCATGCAAGCCTTCGAGGAGATGATGCAGGGACAGGGGCAAAGCAGCGAAGCCATGAAGGAGTTCGAGACCATCATGAAGGGCTACCACGACTTCGTGGAGTTTGGGCGGCGGGAGATCTACAAGATCGAGGGCTAGGCGTCCTACCTTCTCCCGGCGTACCGCTCCTGGTGCGTCCTGCCGTCGAGGTCATCGGGGTCCACGGGTCTCTCCTCGATGAGCTCCTCGGGAGCGACTGTGTGGAAGGAGACCATTCCCCAAGCCTGCTGGCCCACAAAGAGTCGGTGCCACGTCGCAGGCGGGATCGTCACCCACCGTTGCTCGATAGCCGCACTCGGCTCGCTCACCAGCCCGCACGCAGTCCAGCCCGGTGCTTCACGGACCTCGAAGATTCCGCTGCCGGAGAGAGAAAGCGAGCGCTGGTGGCTGTTGGGATGTCGTTCGGCTCCGGTCTCGGCTCCAGCGCGAATGCCGAAGACCCAGCACGAGCGGATGCTCTCCGGCAGGCTACAGCCAAGCGCGCTGAGCGGGATGATCTCCCACGCCATCTGCTCCCTCGACAAAGCGAGCTGCTGCAGCGCACGCTGCAGCGCTTCCCTCACCTGGCCCGCCGCCGACGGGGTGCGGACGACCGCATCGAGCGCGGGGATCACTGGGTCTGAGGCGACGTTCATCTCAGTACAATCCGCGCCTTCGGGTCAGCCGGTCCGCCGCACTGCAGCCAAGCCCGCAGCTGCGGCGAGTGCCACAACAAACGCCGGCAGCGCCGTCACAACCGGCCACACGAGGAACGCGAGGACATGGCGGTGGCTCGAGACGGCGTGCGCATGCAGAATTGCCGCGACCGCCAGACCGAAAGCTCCCAGGGCCGCAGCCGACGCCGCGTGTAACGCCGTTGTCGCGGGCGAGCGGCGCAGCCGAACCTGCTCGTACCAGATGTGCGCCGCGAACGCGGCGGCACTCACTACCCAGGCCGCCAGCCGCCACGTGACCCGCATTTGATGGGATGCGGCCGCACCGGCGAGGGCCCCGAATGCGATGCCGGCGACGAGATACACAACGGCGACGAGGATCGCCGTCTGGAACCACCGTGGCCGGGATCCGTCCATGCGCCCCCCCTAACACGCCGCCGTCATGTTGCGGCGCCTTGCGACACCGACGCCACAATCGGGACGCCGACGAACGGGAAATGTCCCACCAGCTGCGCCCACCGCCGCTGCATGCCCGCCAGCATCACATCCGCTTGCGCAGATACACATGGGTCGCGCGATCGCCCGCCACGTGCTTGGAGAAGAGCCACTCCATCAGTGCGGGCCCGCCGACGCCGCGCGGATTCGCGAGATCCTGATTCGTCCCCGCGCCGTAGCCATCGCTGGACACCGCGAGGCTGCTCACTCGGAGTTTCGACATTAGTTCCTCGGAAGCGGATGCGCACGAAAGAACGCCCACATCAGGCTCGTGGCGTCGATACTCGTGCTCGTCGGCCCGACGAACCATTGCGGCAGCGGCTTGCCGCCTGGCCAGGAATGGCCGCCTCCCTTGATGGTGTAGAGGACCACGGCCGCGTCGTCGGCGCACTTCGTGTATTCGAGGCGCGTGACGTCCGCTGCGACCACGGAATCGACCGGGTTCGTTCCGCACCGGTTTCTTCGGGCCCAACTCGCCGTGAAGGCACGGACGCCCTGAAATCGCTGGGGGGCGACCCACGAGAACCCTCCCGTGTACGGAGCAGCCGCATCGGCGGTCCCGTGAAACGCGATCATCGGCACCGGTCGCTGGTCCGTGCACCAGCTGAACGGTAACAAGAGAGCAGCCCCCACCATCCCGACCGCGGCGATCCGGTCGGACA